>Ga0076045_107_pt1 | contig 17486 bp, 12 predicted proteins | sample RifGroB1_FD_68142 | JGI IMG/M metagenome (GOLD analysis project Ga0076045, IMG submission 68142) | Parcubacteria (Azambacteria) bacterium GW2011_GWB1_46_27
CGGAAAGGAGACGGTAAGATGTCTAATAACCAGGAGATTAGGCAGTTAGAAAAAGAGATTGAAAATCTTCAGCAGAAGCTGAAACTTTACCAGCAGCACATGAAAGCTCTTCGCGAAAAATACGAAGAGGAAAAGAACGAAATTCTGGCCAAGGCGGCCGAAAACATTCGCGCCAAAGAAGAGGCGCTTCGCAAAGCGAAAGAGGAGCTTGAAGCGCTTCAGACCCCGCCAAATTCTTTCGGAGCTTTTCTGGCGGTCGTGAGTGATAGCGACAACATGGTGAGGATAATGGTTAAAGGGGAAATTATTCAGGTTCTGGCTCCCAATCTCGATATCAAGAATCTTAAAAGAGGACAGCTTGTCCGGTTGAGCGCGGATATGCACATTGTTGAAGCGCTTGACCAGTTTGAGGAACTCGGAGAGGAAGTCCGGCTTGAAACCGTGATGAGCAACGGCCGCGCTCTCGTTTCCACCCGTTTGGAAGACGAAAAGATGGTGGCTTACTTCAGCGAACTGCTTTCTCCCCGCGACATTAAAGTCGGCGACAAGCTTCTTATGACCAGATCTCATTTTCTGGTTGAACGGCTTCCAAAATCCGAGGTTGACGATCTGGCGATTGAAGAAGCGCCGGACGTGGCTTACGAGAAAATCGGAGGCCTCAACGAACAAATACAGGCGATTCACGACGCGATAGAACTGCCATATCTTTATCCGGACAAGTTCAGGGAATACAAGATCCGTCCGCCCAAAGGCATTTTGCTTTACGGCCCTCCCGGCTGCGGCAAGACAATGATCGCCAAAGCAATCGCCAACGGCCTTGCCCAGAAAGTCAGGGAAAAGACCGGCCAGAAAGACCTTAAGGGATACTTTTTAAACGTCAGGGGTCCCGAGCTTTTAACCAAATGGGTCGGCGAAACCGAACGGAAAATTCGCGAGGCCTTTGCCAAAGCCAAGGAAAAGGCGAATGAGAATTGTCCGGTTGTCATATTTTTTGACGAGATGGACGCGATTTTCCCGATGAGGGGTTCCGGTATTTCAAGCGATGTTGAAAAGACGGCCGTCACGATGTTCTGCACGATGCTGGACGGCGTTGAAGAAGTGAAAAACGTCATCATAATCGGCGCGACCAACAGACAGGATTTGATTGACCCGGCAATATTAAGACCCGGACGGCTTGACCTGAAGATCAGAATTGACAGGCCGGACGAACGCGGGGCCACCGACATTTTTATAAGATATCTGACGTCCGATCTGCCTTTCGGCGCCCAGTATTTCGACGTTTCCAACTACGAGAGCGATTATTACGTCCCGCGCGACAAGAACGGAAATCCGCGTTTTGACGGAGAGGGCCAGAAGATTAAATATCTTGTCGGTAAGGACCCTTCAAAGCTCGCCGCCAATTATTTGATTCCAAGGTCGGTCGCGAGAATCTACGACCCCAACAAAACTGAAAATCAGTTTTTGGAGATTACTTACGCTTCGGGCAAAAAAGAAATTATGTATCTCAAGGATTTCATGTCCGGAGCGGTCATTGAAAGCGTTGTTGGCCGGGCGAAAAAGATCGCCTTGAAAAGGGAACTCGGCGGCGGTGAAAAAGGAATCCGCCTCCAGGATCTTTACGACGCGATTGAGCAGGAGTTCAAAGAAAATCAAGACCTGCCCAACACCACGGCAGGGATCGAGGATTGGCTGAGAATTTCCGGAAAGCGCGGAGATCGGGTGATGAACGTCAGAACGCTCATCCAGGAGGAAACCGCGAAAGAGCCGGAAAAGAAAGTTGAAAACGTCCCAACGGGACATTATTTGTAAAAATTAAGGCAAAATTGATTATTAAAGAGGACCAAAAACGGTCCTCTTTTTGTTTTTGCGATTAGTTTTGACTTTTTTAATCATTTATGTTATTTTCTTCTCAAGTCCTTTAACAGAAATCAAAAATGACCTGAACATAAGGAGATTTAAATTGGCAAAAATGATTATGGGTTCGGAGACCGAATACGCCATTCTCGTCAAAGGCGCTTCGGACGCGCGTCCGGACAATAGCGCGGCTTACCTTCTGCTTAAAAAATGTCCTTACCCGTTTTTTTCCCGAAGTCATCTTTACGGATGGCGAAGGAGAGACGGCGATTTCCAGATTGAGGCCGAGCGGATGGCCCGTCTTCTTGCCGGCCCGGAGCATTTGACGGCCGAAGACAAAGAATGGTTTCAAGAACATTTTGATCTTCCGTTGTCTCAGCGTTCCGAGGCCTTGATCGGAGCTTTGGGGCTCCTGCTTGAAAACGGAAGCCGTTTTTACGTTGATATGAGTCATCCCGAATTTTCAACGGCCGAAGTGACCAATGCCCGCGATTTAATCCTTTACGAAAAAGCCGGCGAAATAATCGTTGAGGCCTCGCGGCGCAAGGCGTCGGCGGAGCTCGGACAGGAGATCAAGATTTACAAAAACAACAGCGACGGCAAGGGCTCAAGTTATGCCTGCCATGAAAATTATCTCGTTCCCGCCTCTCTTTTTAGGGAAATAACGCGGGAATCCATGATGTCTTCCGAATGGTACCGCCAATATTACGAACGTAATTGCCGGAACGGCGCTTCTTCTAATCGGGGTTCGTTGGCCGGCATATTTGCGGCATTTTTAATCACCAGGCAGATTTTCTGCGGCGCCGGAAAAATCGGCGTTGAACGGGAGAAAAGCGAATCTTGTTATCTCAGAGAACAAAAGTTCCGTCATTTTACCGGACGTTCCGAACGATGCGGCGAGTATGTTGAATCTGACATTGTTGATTCCGTTACAAGTAAGACTTCTAATGGGGTGGAAACGGAAGAAACTCCGGCAACTCCTGTAGATAAGGATGCTTACCGTTTCCAGATTTCCCAGCGCGCGGATTTTTTTACCCGCCTTTATTCCGCCGAAACTACGCGCGAGCGGGGAATCATCAACACCCGCGACCGTTCTTACTTGAACGATTTTGATTTTTCGCGGCTTCACGTAATCATCGGCGATTCAAACATGGCCGAATGGTCTATTTTCTTGAAAACCGGAGTTACCGCCCTGATTTTGGACTGGCTTTCCTCCGGTTTTGCCGAGCGTCTCGGTCATCTTGCTTTTAAAGAACCGGTTAAGGCCTTGCGCGAGATTTCCTTTGATTTGACCTGCAAGAAAGCGGTGATTAAACTGGCGAACGGAACAACGGTTTCGGCTTTGGACGTTCAGAAAGAATTATTGAAAGCCGTGAAGGAATATCGCGGCAATAATCTGACGTCGGTTGAGGCCGACGTGATTGAAAAATGGAGTTACGCGCTTGACGCGCTTGAGCGCGATCCGTCCCTATTGGACGACAAGCTTGACTGGCGGATTAAAAAACGGATTTTTGAAAGGTATCTCGTCAAGTGCGGCGCGAATTGGGATAACTGCGGCCGGAAAACGATCAAAACCAAGAAATCGGGCGTGGCGGAAAATCTCGGTTGTTGGCTGAAACAGCTTGACATTGAATATCACAATATTAATCCGGACACCGGCGTTTATCACGTTCTCCAAAATCAGGGAGCGATAAAAAGAATCGTTTCCGACGAAGAAATTTCGAACGCGGTCGGCAACCCGCCGACCGATACCCGCGCTTACATCCGCGGAATGGCCGCGCGGCATTTAAAAGAGCTGATTACGGACATGCACTGGCACATTCTTGAAATTCACGGTTTGGGGCGCGTCCAGCTTGATCCTTTTGACTGCACCAAAGGAATCGTTGATGTTTTGTTGAAAAAATTCAAATGAATCGAATAATTAAAAAAGAGGACAAATCGTCCTCTTTTATTTTTGGATAATTTTGACAGATTTGAAGTTTTATGATATTTTTAAAATAGATTTTTCAAAAAAAAAACGAGAAGAGGAGATGAAAATGTCGCAAAAACACCAGAAAAAAGACAAAGAAAAAAAAGAAGAAACAACGACGGAGCAGAAACCTAAAGACGAAAAGAAGAAAAAAGACATGGATGAGATTTTGGACGAGATTGACGAAGTCCTTGAAGAGAATGCCGAAGAATTCGTCAAAAACTTCGTCCAAAAGGGTGGAGAGTAACGGAAAATATTTAAACACAAGAGAGCAAAAAAGCTCTCTTTTTTATTGTTTTATTTTTGACATCTCTCCTTGTCTATGTTAAATTCTTGAATAAGTTCATTGACAAAAAGAGTGGCATTGCGCATGAGAAAAAAACGGATTTTGGGACAAGAGACCGAATACGGCATGATTATCAAACAGTTGCCTCGCGATTTGGAAATGCTGGAAATCGCGAAATGGCTTTATTACAGATTTATTCCTTTGTGTTTGCGGGAAGCCGCCGCGCGGGAGATGTCGTGGAAAACCGATTATTTTTTGGCAAACGGCGGAAGATTTTATTATGACGCGGGGGATCATCCGGAATACGCTACCCCCGAATGTTTGAGCGCCCGTCAGCTCGTTTGTTGTTCCGAAGCGGGAGATCGTCTGCTTGAAGAACTTCAGGCGGAAGCGAACGAGAAATTGGCGGCGTTCGGGTTGCCTTCGCGAATCTATTTGTACAGAAACAATCACGATGGCAAGCGGCACACTTACGGCTGTCATGAAAATTACGCCGTAAGGCCGGAAATTTTTGATTCCCTGGCCGCTTACGGCTCAAACGCCGCTAAAGATTTTTTTCTCGCTTATTTGATGAGCAGCGTCATTTACACCGGCGCCGGCGACGTCATTTACGATTCGAAGTCGGAAGAACTTAAATTCGCCCTTTCCCAGCGGGCGTGGTTTGTCAGGTACGCGGTCGCGAATTCCGGCCCGCCTTTTTTGCCGATGATTAACGGGAAGAACGAGTCGCACGCGGGCGAATATCTCTGCCGTCTTCATGTTATGGGCAGGGACACAAACATGGCGAACGCCGCGCTTTACCTCAAATTCGGAACTGCCCGGATTATTCTTGATATGATTGAAGACGGCTGTTTCAACCGCAATCTCGCTCTCAAAAACGCGATCCAGAGTTATCGCCAATTTTCTTTTGACCCGTCCCTGAAGTTCCGGGCCGAATTGAAAAACGGAAAAAAATACACGGCTCTTGAAATTCAAAAAATATTGCTGGAGGAAGCGCTGTCTCACGTAAGCGGCTGTGGCGGCGGCGAAGAAGACAAAGATATCGTTGAAAAATGGGGAACTGTTCTTGATGGCCTTTCCCGACTGAAGGAAAAACCGCGTCTTTTGCTCGGCGACGTTGATTGGGTTACGAAAAAGTTTATTCTTGACGAAGAGTTAAGCAAAATAACGCGAAGGCCTCTTGACCGCGGCTTGGCCTTTTCGTCTTTCAAAGGGCGAACGAGAAATTCGCTGAATGACTTTTTAAATTTTGCCCGAACGGTCAACATCCAATATCACGACCTCCGCCGCGAACGCGGGCTTTATTACCGCTTTCGGGACTTCGCGACGCGAATTGTTTCTCCTTGCGAAATAAAAAAAGCGGTTACCGAGCCGCCCAAAGGTGCCCGGGCCGAATTGCGCGGCTTTTTGGTCAACGCGTTTAACCGGCCCGAGATGGCCTCAAAATACTATGTTGCTTACTGCTGGCATTTTATGCAGTGGGATTATGGGTCGTCAAACAAATACATTGATTTGTCGGATCCTTACGCGAACAGATTTAAGCCGGGCGCGGAAAAATTTCTGCCGAAAGAAATAAAAGTGCCGAAAAAATTTAGAGCTTAAAAAAAAAGAGAGCCAAACCGCTCTCTTTTTTTATTGTCTTAGTTGATATACAATACAAAGAGGTTGTCTCAAAATATGAATCCCGTTAGAAGCCGCGGTCGCGATAAAATAATATTTATTATGATAACAAAAAGTCAAACAAAAATAAGCAAAAATAATTTTGCAGGGTGCGGCACGACCGCGACCTGCTTCTAACGGGATGAACAGCGAGTTAAAATATTATCTTCGCGCGGGCAAAGCCGGCGATTTGACCGATCCCAAAGAACGGCGAATTTACCGCGCCTTAGAAATGCTCCCGGGGTTTCTCGGCTGGGGAACTTTGATTGCCGTTGTTTTTTTGTCTTGGGCCAAGCCGGTGTGGATTGCCGTTTTTATAATTGCTTTTGACGTCTATTGGCTGGCAAAGACCGTTTATCTGTCGTTCCACCTGCGCTCGTCTTTTAAAAAAATGAGGGAGAATCAAAGCGTCAATTGGCTTGAAAAATTGGCGGGCGAAAAGGATAAGGACTGGCGAAAAATTTATCATTTGATAATTTTTCCGATGTATAACGAAAGTTTCGCGGTCGTCAAACAGTCCTTTGACAGGCTGGTTCAATCCAATTATCCTCTTAACCGTTTTATCGTCGTTTTGTCTCAGGAAGAGCGTGCCCGGCTCGGACCAGAGGGAGAATCGGTCAGCGAAACCGGCCGATTGATTGAACGGGAATTCGGCGATAAATTTTTCCGTTTTTTGTTGACGGTTCATCCTCAAGACATCGCCGGCGAACTCGCGGGCAAGGGTTCAAACGAAACATTGGCCGCCAAAGAAGCGGTGGAAAAAATCATTAATCCTTTGGAAATCGCGAGTGAGAACGTCCTCGTCTCCGTATTTGATGTTGACACGAACGTTCCTGCCGATTTTTTCGGCCGGTTGACTCACGCGTTTTTAACCTGCGAAAAACCCTTGCGTTCCAGTTTTCAGCCTATTCCGTTTTTCACGAACAACATTTGGGAAGCGCCGGCGCTGGCAAGGACCATCGCCTTTTCGGCGACTTTCTGGCATATGATGCAGCAGGAAAGGCCGGAAAAGCACACCACTTTCTCAAGCCACTCAATGTGCCTGAAACCGCTTGTTGAAATCGGTTTCTGGCAGACCAACATCGTCTCCGAGGATTCCAGAATTTTTTGGCAGTGTTTTTTGTTTTACGACGGCGATTGGCGGACGGTCTCTTTGAATTATCCGGTTTCAATGGACGCCAACGTCGCGCCGACTTTCCTGGGCACCGTCAAAAGCATCTATAAACAGCAGCGGCGCTGGGCATGGGGCGCCGAAAACATCCCTTACGCGCTTTTCGGTTTTTGGAAGGACTCAAAGACGTTTAAAAAAATTACTTCAAGGACAAAACTCTTTTGGGCTTTTCATAAAATAGAAGGATTCCATTCCTGGGCGACCAATGCCCTGATTATTTTTATGCTCGGCTGGCTCCCGTTGATTCTCGGAGGAACGGCGTTTAACGTCAGCGTGCTTTCCTACAATTTGCCGAAAATCACCCGAATCCTCATGGCCGCGGCTATGATCGGCCTGGTTTCTTCGGCGGCTCTTTCCATTATTCTGCTTCCTTCACGTCCGGTTCAATACGGCCGGCGAAAATTCGTTTGGATGGTCCTTCAGTGGATACTCTTGCCTCTGATAATAATCGTTTTCGGCTCCTTTCCGGCGCTTGACGCGCAGAGTCGCCTGATGCTCGGCAGATACATGGGCTTTTGGGTAACGCCAAAGCATAGAAAACGCGATGCCAATATACGAATGCATACTAATAATACGAATAAAACGATAATTTAATTGTCTGCATTCGTATAATTCGCATGAATTCGTATATTAGTATCGCATTTTATTCAAAGTGTATCTTCTCTTTGAACGCGAGAAGTTTTTGCGTTAAGAGGGGATAATTTCTCAAGTTATGGTCGTTTTTAAGCAGTTTTACCGCCTCTTCTCTTGCTGTTTGAATAAGAGGCAGGTCGGTCAAAGACGCGACTTTGAGTTCCGGCAAACCCCATTGTCTTGAACCGTAAAAATCGCCCGGACCGCGGATGGCCAAGTCCTTTTCGGCCAAAGCGAACCCGTCGTCGCATTTAACGAGCGCCTCAAGCCGTTTGTTCGTTTGCCGGTCCGCAGTATCGCCGAAAAGCAGGCAATATGACTGATGTTCGCCCCGGCCCACCCGGCCGCGGAATTGATGAAGCTGGGCAAGCCCGAATCTGTCCGCGCCTTCAATCATCATCACCGTCGCGTTCGGCACGTCAACTCCGACTTCAACGACCGAAGTTGAAACCAAAATGTCAATGATTCCGGCGTTGAATTGTTTCATCACCCGCTCTTTTTCTTTCGGTCTCTGCTTGCCGTGAAGCATTCCGATTTTCAAGTCGGGAAAAATTTCTTCCGAAAGTTTTTTATATTCTTCTTTTACGTTTTTTACTTCGGCGGACAGCAATTTCTGCTGAAAAGTTTTGGAAATTGGATCCGCCAGCTGGCGGAGGAAATTGGAAATTAAGGCAGTTGCTTCAATGCGCGGGCATATCACAAACGCCTGTCGCCCATTTTTAATTTGTTTCCTGATAAATTGATACGCGACTTTCCGTTTTGCGGAGGAGACAATTTTCGTAACAATTTTTTGCCGGCCCTTGGGCATTTCATCCAGCCGCGAAATATCGAGGTCCCCGTAAAGCGCCAGAGCCAGGGTTCTCGGGATGGGAGTCGCGGTCATTGAAAGAAAATGAGGAATCTTTCCGGCGGCTTCGCTGTCAGCCCTTCGACCGCGCTCAGGGCAAGCGAGTTTCGCTCTTTGCCGGACACCGAAACGGTGCTGTTCGTCCACGACCGCCAGCGCCAAATTTTTGAATTTTACCCGCTCCTGGATAATGGAGTGAGTTCCTATTAAAATTTGAATTTCTCCCGCGGCGGTTTTTTGAATGATTTTTTCGGCTTCGCGCTGTGGCAGAGAGCCGCTCAAAAACGCGATTTTCAGGTCAAAAGGGTCAAGCATTTTGGAAATTTTTTCATAATGCTGGCGCGCCAAAATTTCCGTCGGCGCCAGAAACGCCGTTTGAAAACCGCCGGCCGCCGCGCTCAAGCTCGCCATTGCCGCGACGACCGTTTTGCCCGAGCCGACGTCGCCTTCAAGCAGGCGATTCATCGCTCTTGGTTTCGCCATGTCCTGAAGAATCCGCCAGCCGGCTTTTTTTTGGGCGTCGGTCAGGCGAAAGGGTAGGGAATCAACCAGTTTTTTGATTAAATCAACGTCTAAAGAGATTGCCGCCGCCGGTTCTTGTTTTAATTTAAGTTTTTCTTTCAAAAGAAAAAGTTGAATCAAAAAAATTTCGTCAAAAGCAAGACGCTTTTTGGCTTTGTCCGCCGCTTCCTCTGAAGCCGGAAAATGGATTTGGCTGATCGCCTCGCCCAAAGAAATAAGACTCCGCCTTTTTTTTATTTCTTCGGGAAGATAATCCGCGATTTTATCCGCCAAAAAAAGAAGCGGCCTGATGACGTAGCGGAGCCGCCGCGAAGTCAGGCCTTTTGTTTCAGGGTACACGGGCACGAAGCGGGCAGTATGATTGATTTCGCTTTTTTCGGCCCGGCCGTCCCGTCCGATAATTTCATAGCTCGGATTCGAAAGATACGCTTCCTTTTTCCTGAAAGAGAGTTTGCCGGAAAAATTGACGATTTGTCCGGCCTTGAAAGTGTTGATTAAAAAGGGCTGGTTGAACCAAACAGCCCTGATCGTTCCGCTCGAGTCCTCCGCGAGACAGTCGGTGATGCTCATTCTTTTCCCGTAAACGTAGCTCGAGGAGACACTTAAAATTTTCCCTCGTATTGTCGCGTTTTCGTCCGGTTTGAGGTCGCGGATTAAAATTAAATTCGAGAAGTCGTCGTAGCGGCGCGGGAAATAAAAAAGCAGGTCGCGAACCGTTTTTACGCCGAGTTGGTGAAGCTTTTTTAAATAAACGGGGCCGCCGACTCTTGAAATTTTTTCAACAGGATCATTAAGAGAAAGCATGTGGCGGTGAGGGAGGGATTCGAACCCTCGGTACGGATTTAACCCCGTACAACGGTTTAGCAAACCGCCGCCTTAAGCCTCTCGGCCACCTCACCAAATTTATTTTTTATATATCTTGCAAAAGATATTTTATTCTCTCTTTTCCTTTTCCTGATTTTAAAAATTTTTCTTCTCGCCTGGCATTTATCTCAGAAAAAAATGCCTCGTAATAAATTAATTTCCATGGCCCATTGTTTCTTGTGAAATTAGAATTTCCGGAATTATGCTCTTTTATTCTTCTCTTCAGGTCGTTAGTAAATCCCTTATATAATTTATGGTTTTTATCACTTTTTAGAATATAAACATAATACATATTAAATTTCGGCCACTCCCAGTCAGAGGCCTCGGCCCAAGGCCGACCAGCCTGGGGCTGGACCTCACCAAATTTTTTCGTCCGCCACTACTTGATTTTTTATTATATTCAATTTATTATATTATCTCAATTGAAAAAAGTCAAAAGACGTGGTATTATGCGGTCATGATTTCAAACGATCCGGTTGTTGACTTAAGAAAAATTAAAAATAAAGAGAATCCGCCCCGACAATCATGGCAAGAGATGGTTGAAGGCGTGATGCCGGAAAAACCGCGGCAAGAGCCGGAAACGGAAGAGAGTCCCGAGGACAATGAGCCGCTGAAAGAATGGCAGGCGCCGGAATTCGTAAAATACGAGAAAAGTCCGGCAATCGCGGCGGTCGGAATCATTCTGGCAGGCGGGTTGCTGGCCGGAGCGATCATAACAAAAAATCTTTTTTTCGGCGTTTTCATAGTTTTGGCCGCTTTCGTTTTATATCTTTACTCCGGCAGAGAGCCGAAAAAAGTGAATTTCGCGATTTCCAAAACCGGCCTTTGGGTCGGCGCGCAATTTCATCCGTTCGCCGATTTTAAATCATTCTGGATTTTTTACGAGCCGGAAACGGATTTAAAGGAAATCAGTTTTGTCAGCAAAAAGACATTTTTAAGGCCTCTGCGCGTTCCTTTGGAAAATCAAAATCAAAAGGAAATCAAAGAAATTCTCCTGCAATTTTTGCCGGAAGAAAAACAGCAAGAATCGTTCGGCGATTTTTTGAGCAGAAGGTTCGGAATTTAAACCCCCTCGTCGTTCAACGGATAGGACACGAGATTGCGGATCTCGTAATTGAGGTTCGATTCCTCACGAGGGGACCATAAGTGTGATTTGGAAGGGTGGCCGAGTGGTTGTTGTCAGCCGGCTTTTGTGGCATACTGGTTGAATGGGTGAGCAATATAAAAGAAGACCTAATGTCAAATGTTTCGTCTGCGGTAAATTGGTATATCGAAGGCCCAGTCAAATACAAAAAAATAGGGGCCAAATTTTTTGCAGTATGAGCTGTTACGGACTTTCTTGTAGAAAAGAAAGTCCGTGCACGGTCTGCGGCAAGCCAATTCTTGCGAGGGCAAATAAAAAAACCTGTAGTAGAAGTTGTGCAAATAAACATAGGATTGGTATTCAGTATAAAATTAATAGGCCGAGAGACAAAGTGAAATCACAGCATGCTCTAAAAGTTAGGTTATTGCGAGAAAGAGGAAAAAGTTGTGAAAGATGTGGTTATAATAGGCACGAAATATTGCAAGTTCATCACAGAGACAGGAACAGGAATAACAATGATTTGGATAATCTTGAACTCATTTGCCCAAATTGTCACGCTGAGGAACATTATTTATTTAGCAAAGATCGTTTGATAAAAAATGTTGCTACACGAGGAGGGTTGCGCCGAATGGCAAGGCACCAGTCTTGAAAACTGGGGTCCCGAAAGGGGCTTAGAGGTTCGAGTCCTCTACCCTCCGCTTCTATGACTCTCAAAAAATACTCATCCGAAACCGCGCACCCGAAAGAGCATCTTGACGAAGATGAGCGGATTATTGCCGGCGCTCTTGCCGCCGCGCGGACGAGAACTCTGGAACGTGAGCCGCTGATTCAAGAGTTGTCGGAAGAAGAAAAAATCCGGCGGATTAACGAATTGCGGCCAATAATGTTCGGCCGCCGGGAGAACGGCGAAGCGTTTCACGAACTGAATGATTTTGAGTTGGCTCTTATTGAGGGTGAAATCAAAAAATACGTTCAAGAAAAAAAACTGCGCGTTCTTGAACAAACCCCGGACTTGAGCCGGCTTTATGGCGTCATCAGGCGGGATTTGCTGACCGGCCGCGAAGAAACCTCGCCGCGACAATTTAGGGAGGCCTCAAGACAAATCACGAGCCGCGTTCTCAAAGATGTAGTTGAGAATAACGAATTGGACAAAAGTAAAACCGTTTTTCTTTTGCCGTGGCGCGCCGGTTTAGCTTTCGGCGAAGGCGCGGCGGAAAACGGTTTTTCGTTTTTTTATCATCTCGGAGCGAAAAGGAACGAAGAAACTTTAAAAACGGAAATTAATTATGAAAATATTCCCGCCGTCATTGATTCGCGAAATCCCGGCAATAATGAAGGATTAAAAGCAATTATCACCGACGATGCTGGCAACGGGAAACACCATGATAGACGCCGTAAAGCGATTGAAAAATCTCGGTATCCGCGAAGAAAATATTTTGATTGCCTCTGTCATCTCGGCGCCCGAAGGCGTTGACCATATTTTAAGCAATTTTTCTCAAATTAAAATTACGGTCGGCGCTCACGACGAACGGTTGAACAGCCGCGGATTCATTGTTCCGGGTTTGGGCGATTTCGGGGACAAATATTTCGCCGGACTCGGAGAGCCGGAACTGCAATCCTGGCTTCACTTGGGCGTGCTTACCCGGGATTCGGCCGATGCTTTGCGCGGAAGAATAGGCCGGAAATAAAAAAAAATCCCTCTGCCTTAAAGCGGAGGGATTTTCGTCAGCCCTTTGCCGCGGCAAGTCCCCAGATTTCTTTCGCGCCCGCGCGCCGGAGAACCTGGGCGCATTCCCTCAAAGTCGCGCCGGTCGTCAAAACGTCGTCAACTAAAATTATTTTTTTGCCTTTGACTTCTTCCGGCTCAAACGCCCCGCGGATATTTTCCTTCCGTTCCTTGGGATGAACGCATTCCGTTTGCGGTTGCGTGTCGCGGCCGCGGATTAAGACATCGTTCAAAATCGGGAGTTTAAAATGTTCGGCAAGCAGTTCGGCAAGCATTGCCGATTGATTGAAACCGCGGTATTTTTCCCGTTTTTTATGAAGCGGCACGGCAATCAAGGTAAAATTCGCATCAATCGGAAAATTCAATTGAGCCAGGTATTTTACAATTAGATTCCTCAAAGGCCGCGATAAGTCCTTTATAAAATTGTATTTGTAAGCCAGAATGATTTTTTTGACGATTTCATTATCATAATCCGAAGCGATTAGAAGCCGTTTGAGCGGACTTTTTCCGCGACAGCTTTGGCAAGCATTGCCGTCAAAAGAACGGTTAAGGCAATTCGGACAAAAAAATCCGGAGTTAACCGGAATTTTTTCAAAACAATCCCGACAAAGCGGTTTTTCGTCAACCGGCGCGGAAGACGTGTCTTTTTGGCAGGCGAGGCAGCGACTCGGAAAAAGAAGCTCAAGGAAAAAATTTTTCGCGGAAAGGAAAATCATAATAGGAAATGGAGATTTGTTTTTATATTATCCCCGCGTTTGCCAAAAAACAAGACCGCCCCGTTAAAAAGNGGCGGAGGAGGAGGCGGAGGAGGCGGAGGAACGCCGCCCATGCCGGGAATTCCAGCCGGGCCTCCGGCCGCGCCGGCTGTCTGTAAGTTAATCGTGGAGGCGATAAACTCTTCTTTGTCTTTGATGTTTTCGGCCGCGCTGACGGTAACCGCGGCTCCGACTTTCACGTCTTTAATGGAAACGGTTTTTGTCGTTCCGGCGATTATGGAATTAATACTCGTTTGTTCGTTCACCATAACCTTCACCGTCTTTTTGGTCGCCGGCTCGCCGGGAATGGGGTATCTTGGCGCTATGGAATATTCAACGTTTATAAAATCCGCGCCGACTTCTTTAACTTCGCCGGTTATACTGACGACATTTTCCGGAGGCGCGGGAAAGAAAGCGTCAAGAACCTGCTGCTGTTTGTCAATCTGGGTCTGCAGGCGCTCCGCGGCCGCCTGGTCTCCGCTTTTCACGCCGGCGCTGAAACCGACTTGATAGGCGATGATAATCGCGATGAGCGCGACAACGGCTCCGCCTATCACATAATAATTTTTTTGATCCATAATTTTACTAAATTAAATTATTTTTAAAATTAGTTTCATTTTCATTATACTCAAAAAACAAATCATCAACAAGCCGTCCCTGTGGATAACTTTTTATTGTTTTTGCCGTATAAATACTTTATAATGATAGAATAATCAGGCGAAGCCGATTTTTAATGAAAAAAAATCTCGCAATTTTGATTGTGATTTTTGCGGTTACAGCCGCAAGCGGTTTTGGCTTGCGTTTTGTTTTTGCTTTTACAGAACCGGGCGGCTCGCCGCCGTCAAGCAACACCGAGCCGCCCATAACCACAAGTTCAACCGGTCAAAGCAAGACTGGCGGTCTTAATGTCGCAACTTCTTCCGGCACCCTCGGCGTCGGCGCGGCCTCAAGCGGCACTTATAAACTTGAAGTCATCGGCGGTTCGCTGACCGGAATTTACGGCTCAACTTCCGGGACGAATACCTATGGACTCGCGGGCGTCGCCGGCGGAAGCGCCACGGGCGTTTCCGGCTCAAGCGCCTCCGGCACCGGCCTCTCCGGCGTAAGCGCTTCAGGCACCGCGGTCAGCGGCCTTAGCACTTCCGGCTCCGGTGGTTTGTTTTACTCAACCGGCGGAACTTATGGCCTTTATTCCGCCGCGACCTCAACCTCCGTTTTAACTTACGGCGGTTATTTCAAGAGCAAGTCGTCAACAAGCGGGAGCGCCGGCGTTTACGCCATAAACACTTCCACATCCGGCCCCGTTTACGGCTTATACGCCGAAACAAAATCCACCAACGCTTCTTCAGCCGGCGTTTACGCGAGAAACACGGGCGGCGTCGGATACGCCGGATACTTTGAAGGAGGCCCGGTCAGAGTAGTCGGCAATCTTGAAGTTACCGGAAGCGTTACCGCCGGCGGTGGCGCGCCGATTAGCGGTTCCGGCACGACAAATTACATAACAAAATGGACCGGCAGTTCTTCTCTCGGAAATTCAATTATTTTTGACAACGGCACGAACGTCGGCATCGGGACGACGAGTCCGGGCATTAAACTTGAAGTGAGCGACACTATGGGAGTTAAAGAAGGCAACGATTTTGTCACGTTGGATGTTTCTGCTGGAGATAGTTACATTTCATGGGGCGATTCGGACAGTAGCAGGAGTTTGGTATTTGGAACAATAGCTAATTATCCAGGAAGTGGCTGGTCAGAGAAGATGAGAATCACAAACACCGGCAACGTCGGCATCGGGACGACGGGGCCAGGGTATAAATTAACAATTTCTGATGTAAGTGGAAGCAGTCTCTTAGCGTTGGTTAATTCAACAAACAACACTAATTGGCAATTTATACCCGTAACGAATGGGGCTAATTCTGACCTGCGTTTTTATAATAATGGAGCCTATCCTGTTACATTCCAAACCACCGGTAACGTCGGCATCGGGACGACGGGGCCTGCGCAGACCCTCCATTTATACAAGGCTACCGGTACAAATTATATTGAAATTGACTCGGGTTCAAATGGAGGTTACATCGGAACCGACGGAACAAATTTTGCTTTACAAGCAAGAAATTCTCAAGATATTACTTTTTATAATTCAGCCGGTGCTGTAAGGAATGTTACCATAACAAACCGCGACCAAATCTTATGTTGACAGCATAATAGGCGGCGGCGGCGCTTCCGGCAGTTTTACCACTCTAACCGTTACAGGTAGCACATATCTCGCGACAAGTTCCGGCAACGTCGGTATCGGCACGACGAGTCCGGGGGCGAAGTTGCATGTAAGCGGTGGAGCTATAATAGGCGGTGACACCATGATAAGCGGTGGAACTTTGAGGCTGGACGGCGGCGGAGTCGCGGATTATACAGCAATAAGAATGAGAGCGGCCTCTGGTGGCGGGGATCAGATCAGAATTAGTTTTAGGGGCGACAACGAAACAGAGTACGCGCAAATTGTTGGTAAAGTGACAACTCCTGCTTCTGGATCAGGGACAGCAACTGGTGGTTCACTCACATTCAGAACGGCCACAGGACAGATACTTTATGATAGGTTTACAATTTTAGAAGGTGGCAACGTCGGCATCGGGACGACCTCCCCGGCCTACAAACTTGACGTTCAGGGAACCGGCTATTTCTCCCAGCCCGTCATCGTCGGAACCCCGACTTCCGCTTCCCACGCCGCGACCAAATCTTATGTTGACAGCTCAATAACCGGAAACATCAGCGGCACGGCAAACTACATCTCCAAATTCACCGGCTCAAACTCTCTGGGCAACTCCGTGATTTATGAAACAGGCGGAAATATCGGCATCGGGACGACGAGTCCGGGAAATAAACTTGAAGTTGTCGGTGGAACTACAATGTTGGGTAATGGTGCTTGGCCTGTATTGGCATACGGGCAAAGTGGTCAGAGGGTGAGTATGATTTCAGATGTAGGTAATCAGTTTGTGAACATTGGCAATATGCTAGCTGATGGTACGGTGGGAGCAGATCGTGGTGGAAACTTAACTCTATTCGCACGATTAACAACAGGAGCACTTGATGCCACCGGTGGTAGAATTTTTGGTGGGAGAGAAAATGCCATAAGCGGCGATGGCGCTGGCTACCTGAGTTTCTTTACCACCACCACAGGGTCATTTGTTGAACGCGTACGAATCAATAGCACCGGCAACGTCGGCATCGGCACAACCTCCCCGTCTTACAAACTTGACGTCAACGGCAATACAAGAATAACCGGCGATCTCACAGTCACCGGCACAGTCTCCTACGGCTCAATCGGCGCCGACTGGCTTAACGCCAACTACGGCGTCTGGTCCAACTCCAACCTCTATATGGACGTTGACAATAACAACGACGGCTCAAATTTCTTCATCGTCCGAAACGGCGCCGACGCCACAACCCTTCAGCTTGACGAAACGGGCAACCTCCAAACAAGCTCAACAATCTATCCCGGCACCGGCTCGGCAATCCAATCAACCGTCGGCATTTATTCTCCTTCAAGCGGCCTTGCTTTTCTTACTGGCGGCACAACAAAAGTTTTCATTGATTCAACCGGCAACGTCGGCATCGGGACGACGGGACCTTTGCAGAGTCGGCATCGGTACGACGAGTCCAAGTGGGGTATTTCAGGTAGGAGGGACCGCTTCCGGAGACGGAGCGGATGTCATCACAGGCGGGACCGCTTCTGCTGATTCAGAATTAAGTGGTTCGTATCTTGCGTCCAATGTGTCTGACGGAAGCACGGCAACTCGTTGGGCTTCGGGGGGTGGAGCTTTTCCTCATTGGTGGAAATATAATCTTGGAACAGGGATAACAAAAACCGTAGTAAAGTTAAGAATCTATACTTATAAAGATGTGACCGGCGCCGGTTTGAAAGATTTTACCTTGCAGGGTTCTAATAATGATTCTGATTATACCGTTATTTATACCGGAGCCGCTACAGATGTGGCTGATACTTGGCAGGAATTTACATTTACCAATTCTACTGCTTATAGATATTATAAAGTAAATGCGACAACCAACTATCGTCCGGATAACTATATCACATTCTGGGAAGTGGAAATGATGGAAGCTGTG
>Ga0076045_125_pt1 | contig 14077 bp, 16 predicted proteins | sample RifGroB1_FD_68142 | JGI IMG/M metagenome (GOLD analysis project Ga0076045, IMG submission 68142) | Parcubacteria (Azambacteria) bacterium GW2011_GWB1_46_27
GCGGAGGGAGTGGGATTCGAACCCACGTGCCTCTTGCGAGGACAGCGGTTTTCGAGACCGCCCCGTTATGGCCGCTTCGGTATCCCTCCATTTAAATACCGTTTATAATGCTTTGGGTTATTTGTCCCTATTTCTTGAAAGAAACGGACGATCTCGTCTTGTTTGCGAATAAATAGCGATTTCTGTGAAGTTCTATGAGTCGGTGAAAAACCCAAACTTTGAAGCATCTTTATCACGTCGTTTAACAACTCTTCAGCATAGCTTGTTATTGCTAAACCAAAATGTTTATAAATTTTTTTATTTATTTTATGGACGTCTACATAAATACAGCCATCGGTGTCAAACAGTCCTCGGATAAAAGCTTTTTGATACAAAGCGTTGCTTAATATCCAAATTGGTATTGAAAGACCTTTCTGCAGTTTGTTGCCAACAGGCATACCATGACGATTGAGAAACTCAGCCAACGCTTTAGAAGAAGCCACAACGACAACCGTATTTTCATTTGCATAATATTTTAACTTTGCTGAAATACCAAATAAATCCTTAATAAGTTCTTTGATAAATAATGCGTGTGCTTTGTCTGTTTTGGAATTCGTTGTAATACTTACTTGGTATTTTGATACATGACCGTCACCAAACAGGATACCCATGAATTCAGCAAATTTTTGTGAATAACGCGGCTCATTTATATTCTTTAAAACTTTAAAATCAGTCTGCTTCTTAGCGTGAGTTATTAATGACGCAAACCCACCTCGTTTTCTTCCCTCTGGAGTTCCGAAATTGCCATGCAACCGCATCCTCACAAGCGCCCCTTTCTTTGCCGCATCGTTAATGTGCCAAAAGTCGGAAAGAAAAATGGGCGATAATTCATCTTCATGAAGCCCTGAAGCGACCCTAAATCTTTTGAAGACCTTGAAAGGTATAGAATATTTACCTTGCCTCCAATCTCTTAATGTTCTCGTCGAAACCCCGCTTGTAATTGCGGCATTTTTCCAACTTTTATGTTTCTCTAATACTGCATTAAATAATTTTTTTAAACTCGCTTTTGATAATTTGACTCGCATATTATAAAGTTAGTGTAACATACGAAAAGTTTTAAGTCAACCACTCAGGCACGCCTCCTTTCAATTGTTAACAATACAATATTTTTTCAAATTCGGCAAATCTTGCGCTTTGAGGCGAATTATGTATAATTTGGACGGGGTTCTTTTAAAAAGGAGATTTTGTGGCTATCAGAATAGAAATTGAATCTGAAACAGCAGTTTCCAAACGTCCCGCGCGCGCCCTTGTTTACGAAAACGATCAACTCGTAGCAGAAGTAATCGCAGAGGTTGATCTGAAACAAGGCGCAGACGATGGGTATTACCACTGCGTCACGCTCAAAAAAATAATGAGCAAAGGAGGCGGAGTGAACATTTTGGATCAAGCGCGGCGTGAAAAAAGAATTGTGGAGGCAATTTTATATTTTGCCTCCGACGAAGGTAAAAAGTACCTGCCTTCCATGTCCAGAGTCGTTCTGTTTGAGTTTATTGCCGCCGTGGCCGAATATTTAAGCGGCGAAGCGGGGGTTGAAACTTACTTGGAGGGCGGCGGAGAGCGCATTTATCGGACAAACAAAGAGACGGCCAAGATTTTTGAAAGATTCGGCGAAAAACTTCCAAGTGCCGTCAGAACGCCAATACAAGAGCTGATTACTCTGCGCTTTGTGTCGGATCACGGCGAAAAGTGGCACGAAAATTCTTTTGAAAACTGGTTTCACACGATAGCCGAGCCGCCTATCACGCATTCAACGTTTTCATTGTCCGTCACAACCATAGAGCACATCAAAACGAACGCGATTCCCTGCTTTGACGCCGAAACAATAAATCACCTGAAAGCAATCGCGGACTGCATGAAAAAATACATTGAAAAGGACTTGGAGTGCATTCGCGAACATTTCGGATGGTAAATTTAAATCTAAAAAACCGACAAGTCGTCGGTTTTTTTTAATTGCACATTTAAACAAGCTATTGTAATATAAATTCATGCGGGAAGAACTGCAAAAAATTTGCGAGGAACGCGGTTTTTCGGCCGAGGAAATCGAGCGGCTTTTTTCGTTTTTGGCGCGGTTAAACCCGCCGGAGCGGCAAACGCTCTTTTTGGCTTTGAAGGGGTTTCCGGAATATCTGCCGGCTTTCAAAGAAATTCTTGCGGCGAAATTGGACCTTACCGCGAATCCAAACCCTGCAAAGCTGGCGAATATTTTAAGCGAAGAAGAAAAAAAATTATCACAAATGATAAACAACCTAAAACATGAATCCTGAATTTAAGCAATCTAAATTTGAGAGGCCGGAAAAAATGGAGGCGCGATTAGAACAGCCCATTGAATCCTTAAAAGAGGGGGAACGTTCAATTTTCGCGAAAGCGGCGGAGGTTTTGGAAAACTTGCCGGGCAAAATTCTTGAAAAAAGCCATAAAGCAAAAGCCATCGCGGCTTTTGCTTTGCTCCTTGAGGCCTCTACTTTGTTCACGGAAATGGCCTGGGCGCAAGAAACGAAAAAATATACGCCCAAAGAAATTCCGGCCGAGCCGGCGGCGGAGTTTGTTTTAAAAGAACAGCCGCGGCTTGAAGCGCCGTTTGACTGGAAAAAAGTCGTGAACGAAATAAATGTCAGTTATGAGGCGCCTTATATTGCCAAGAAGGAATTTGAGGCGGAAGATATCAATCTTTACAACCTTGAGTTCGGGAGTCAGGAACAACAGAATCCGAAATTTTACAAAGACCTTTCGTTAGGTGAAAGAAGCGAAGCCGAAAGCGTATACATGTCAGGCTTATTTCGACTTTCAGCGCAGGAATTCTTTAATACTTTAAAAGAGCACGCGTCCGAACTCAACGACAAACAAAAATTGCTCGCGTTGCAATGGCTCGGAAACGATCTGGCCAGAACCTACAACTACGACATGCTCAAAAACGACAAGTATGTTGAAATCTCGGACGAAGAAATGTTTCAAGCTCTTCATTCCAACAAACCTTCGGGAATTTGCGGCAATATTCATACCTTTATGGTCAAAGCCGCGGAACGGCTCGGCGTGGAGGCGTGGCTCCAGAACGGCTTTACTTCAAAGACAGAACACGTGTGGATGGGAGCAATGGTTGAAAATCAAGGGAAAAAAGAAATTGTATTTGTTGATTACAACAACGTGATTCCAACCGGAACTTCAAACTATAAAGAAGCCATGGGAGTCATAGAACGGAGAAACAAAGAAATCGCGCTTTTCAATTCTTTTGTCGGAGACACGAAAGAGGTTTTGTTTCCGGTAAAAAGCTACGCCCAGGAGACGATGGAAAAAGCGGCGGGATTTGAGGAAATCGGCAAAGGGCTTTCGGAAAGATTGGAAACGGGAGAAATTCAAAAAGAAAGAAAATTGGAAATCAAATTCGGGCCGGAAATGAAAGAAATCAAGTTCGACCGCGATAATATTGGACTTTACTACATCAATTATCAGAACTCGGGCAATGTTTACAATTCTTTGGAAAATCTGAACGCGGTCAGGGGCAGTTTGCGGCTGGGAGGCAAAAAATTAGGCGCGGAAACCGACCTGACGATGATGCATTTTGACATCAAGGACCTTGGCACGAAACTTTTCCCCCGCGACGCGATTGTGGCTCGCCTCGCGGCAAATTACATTGAGTCAAAACAACTGACAAAAGGCGATTACGGCAAGTTTGCCTTGAATTTCGGCGCGACAATTGAAAGCGGTATTGCCTACTTTCTTGAAGAAGGAATGTCGGCTTCCAAAACCAGCGGCAAGAGCGAGGCCGGTTTGGGGGTTCGGCTGGCTTATTTGAATCCGGCCGAAACCGGAAAAATCTTTTTGGAAGTCCAGGACGCTTTTCGCGGAACGATTGACGACTTTCAAAATCAGGATTTGATCGTAAAAGAAATTCTTCGGAAAATCGCGGTTGGCGGAGAATACAAAGTCAGGGAAGGAACGCTGGTAAATTTGGAAACGGCCATGGCTCAACTTGACTACGGCCGAAATTATTTAATCAAAGCCGGCCTGACCGAAGGGCCCATCAAATCAGAAATCAGCTGGCTGAAGGAACTCTCCGAATTTGAACTGGTCAAACCTTCAAAAGAATTGATTGAAGGGTCGCTTGGCTATCAATTTGCTTTGAGCAAAACCAAACAGGGGCCGATTGGAGAAATCAATATTTTTGGCGGCGTCGGCGAAGAAAAGTACAAATACGCCGGGCCGCAAAAAATTCAGAATGTCGGCGTAAAATTAAGAATAATTTTGTGGTAGGGGTTGACCCGTCCGCTTGAATCGCTATACTTAAAGTAATGGCTTTTTAACAAAATAAAAAGGAAAGCAAAGTGCTGAAAAAAATTCTCGTTTTGTTGATTTTAGCCGCCGTCTTTTTTGGACAAAACGGCGTTTTTGCCGGAACCATTCTGGAACAGGAAAAATACGGAACGGTTTATAAAGTTGACGTAACGCTTGATTCGGAAAGCCAACTGTGCGTGAAAATTTACAAAAATGAACGAATTGAAGAAATCTACAACGTCGTAATTGAAGATGTTAATGATCAATATCCGATTTTTGCCGACACTTTCACGGTTGACGCGGAAAAAAATCGTACCGGTTGTTTCAATCTTCCAAACATTCCCGAGGAATTTGATCTTTATATCATTAAATTTGATCCGGAACAATTTTCCGGAGGAATAGCTCACGACATCCCGTTTAATCACATAAAACTGTCTTCTCTCCCTGTATATTAATTTTTAATTAATCCGAGCCGTTGAATACCCAACGGTTCTTTTTATTTTCATTGACGAAAACGGCAAAAAAACTTACTATGGGTTCAATGGTTCTTTGAAAAACGAGGGCTAATCCATGATGACAAAGGAAGCGATAGAGTTTTTTTACGGCGCGTTCGCCGGCGCGATTCATGAACTCGCGCTTAAATACGGCGGCTATCTTAACGCCCACGCTCACCTTGACCGGGCCGGCACTCTTGACAATAAATATTTGGAACATTGCGGAACAACGCCGCTTTCGGCCTCAAGCGTCCCTTTGCGGGTAAAACAAACCCTGACCGGCGAACTTCACAAAGGCCCGGCGTACGAAGCCAAAAATCTCAAAACGAGAATGACCCGCTGTCTAAAACTGGCGGCGGCAACGCGGACCAAGCGGCTCGTCTCTTTTGTTGACGCGACTCCGGATATTCAAGGGACTGCCATCCGCGCGGCGGTTGAACTCAGGGATGGATTTAAGGACATTGTCGATCTTTCCATCGCGGCTCATCCGATTTTCGGATTCAAAACCGACGCGAAATTTCCGAAATCGCGATGGGAAACGTTTGAAGAGGCCTGCGCCATAGCCGACATCATCGGCGCCCTTCCCGAACGCGACAGCCGGCCGGGAAGCGTCGGCGCGGACGAACACATCCGCCGCGTTCTTGGTTTGGGAAAAAATCTCCGCAAAGAGGTTCACGTTCACGTTGACCAGGACAACGATCCGCGCCAAAACCAGACGCTTGATTTGATTCAGGCCGTCCGGTGGATCGGTTCTCCGGAAATTCAGGGGCAGGAAAGGCCGACCGTCTGGCTCGTCCACGCCATTTCGCCTTCGGCTTACTCCGAAGAAAAATTCAAAAAAACGTTGGACGGCTTGAAAGAACATCAAATCGGAATCATTTGCTGTCCGAGAGCCGCGCTTTCAATGCGGCAGTTGCGTTCTTTAAACGCTCCGATCCACAACAGCGTCGCCCGGCTCCTGGAAATGGCGCTTGTCGGCATTCCGATAAGAATCGGCACCGACAACATCGCCGACATGTACATCCCGACATCTTCCGGAAACGTTCTTTACGAAATGCTCGTTTTGGCCGACACGCTTCGTTTCTATGACGTTGAAGTTCTGGCAAAATGGGCTTCCGGAACGCCGCTGAACGAAAGCGATTTGGATCGCATCAGAAGGCATCTTGCCGAGGACGTGAAGGCCTGCAAACAGGCAAACCCCGAATATCAATTCTGTCTTTCCCTTGATTAAATAAGAATGATTTAGAACCCTCAAAAAGAGGGTTTTTCTTTTTCCCGCTTGTTTATGGTATAATTAAAAAAATAGACAAAAATTAATTTGCGAAAAGGTCGAGTCAAAAATAAATTTTATAATTTTTATGTTAAAAATATTTTTTGGGACGGGAATCCTGTTCTTGGGAATGGTCGGATTCGTTCTTGCTCACGGTCCGGAAGAAGAAATGATGCCCGGCGATGAATCAATGATGAAAATGGACCAAATGATGGGCGGAATGATGACGGAACACAAGGACTTTGACTGCGCTCAGGCGGACGCTCATTATTTGATGGACGCGGGCGAAGAAATGATGGAAAAAATGCTCGGGGGAGACAAGGAAAAACACGAAAAAATCGAAACGGTTATGGAAACGGAAGCCGGGGAGGAATTTCACGACATGCTCCACATGGCGATGGGCCGAATGGCAAGCGGATGTTTTTCGGATGAAGAGCAAAATTTCATGGCACAGCGGCTCGGAATAACGGCCGGAACCGCGGCGCCTCAGGATAGAAGCGCGCAATTCGCGATTTTCGCGGGCGGACTGATCGGCGGCGCGATCTTGGGAGTCATTTTTGCTTCATTCCTCAGAAAATCGGTGTAAGACCAACGATCATTGGAACACAAAAAAACAATCCCGAAACGCGTCGGGATTGTTTTTGTTTTGCTCAAATTATTCGCGGGCTTTTAAACGATTTAAATTAATCATCTCCCGCGCTATTTCGGCCATCTCGTCCGTTTTAATGGCCGCGATTTTAACCGCTGACTCGCCGGTTTCTATAAAGCCGTCTTTTTCAACCATTCGGCTGTTTTTTTCGCCGTCTATTTTAACGCCGAGCGCCCCAAGCCCTTGGCAGATTAAATTACCCAAGCCCTTGGCAGATTAAATTACGGATAATTGCCGAGCGCTCGCCGATGGCGGCGGTAAAAATAAGCAGATCCAGGCCGCCCAGGGCGGCGAAATAAGCGCCGATGTATTTTTGAACGCGATATGCGAAAATTTCAAGCGCGAGTTTCGCGTTTTCGTCCCCTTTTTCGCTTAAGGCAATCAATTCCCGGACATCGTTTGTTTTTCCGCTTAACCCAAACAAACCGCATTTCTGATTTAAAAATTCGTCAAGCTCACTGGGAGAAAGATTAAGTTTTTTCGCGAGATAAATCAAAGCGCCGGCGTCAATGTCGCCGGGTCTTGTTCCCATAACCACTCCCTCAAGCGGCGTAAAACCCATTGAAGTGTCAAGGCATTTGCCGTCTTTTACGGCCGTGATGCTTGAGCCGCTACCCAAATGACAGACAATAATTCTTGAAGGAATTTTGCCGATAAGTTCTCGGGCTGTTCTTAAGACCGATTGAACCGAAATTCCGTGATACCCGAAACGACGGAAACGCCGACAAACGGAACACCCCTAATGAGCGCGGTAAATTTTTGAATTTCAGAAAGCGCGGCTGAAATATGAAGCGGCGCCATTTCTTGAACCTCGGTCAATTTTTTGACATATTCGCCGTCAATCAATTTCGTTTTTATAAAATAATCCCCGGACGCGACGATTCTAAAGCCAACGGCGCTGATTTCGTTTTTATCCGCGATAATTCCATCGGCAATCAAAAAAGCGAGCGTTTTTTCGGCACTTTCGTCAAATTCCCGTTCGCTGATTTTGATTTTTTCTTCATGATCAGCGTTTTTTTTGGCAACGACAAAACCTCCGTTTTCTCTTTCAAAATGAGTCCGAAAAATTTCAATCCCGTCCGAATAGACGGCGTATTTTCTTGACGCGCTTCCGGGATTTACGATGAGATATTTCTTTTCCATGTCCAATTTTCTATTTCCTCGGGATCAACGCCGTACTTTCTAATATAGTCGGCGTGCTTATCAAGTTCTTGTTTGTAAGCGGCAATCAATTGTTCGGCTTGCTGATACCCGATTACCCCTTTTTCGCGCAAAAGCGAAACGGCCTCCATTGCCAGATGCCAGCGGCTTGTTTGGTTGCGAACGTGCATGTCAAAAGGGGTGGTTGTCGAGCCGTTTTCAATATAGCCATGAACACGGAAACGCTGAGGATTTTTTTGGTCAAAAAGCATGCCTTTGAGTACTTCCGGATAGCCGTGAAAATTGAAAACAACCGGCTTGTCCGCCGTGAAATAATCGTCAAAATTAATCAGCGCACGGCATTCGCTGTTGCCGATTCCGAGAGCCGACAATTCCATAATATTAACAAAACGAACGCGAAGTTCCGGCGCGCCGTTTTTGAGAATGTCAATCGCGACGAGCGCCTCTTTCGTCATGTAATCGCCAATGCCGACAAAGACAATGTCGGGATTGAAGTCGCTGGCGAAATCCCAAATCATCAGCCCTTGCTCCAATTCTTTTTCGGCAAGCTCAACCGTGAGCCATCTTGGCTCAAGGGTTTTGCCGGCGACAATGATGTTAATTTCGTTTTTTGATCGCAGACAATGCCGCAAACAAACCAAGGTGCTGTTGCCGTCCGGCGGAAAATAGGCCTTGATAAAACAGCCGTGCTTCTGAAGCATATTGCCGATAAAACCGGGGTTTTGATGAGAGAACCCGTTGTGCTCCTGGCGCCAGCCGGAAGAAGTGAGAATATAATTAAGCGACGGAATGTCGCCCCGCCAAATTATCTCGCGGGCGATCCTCAAAAATTTGGCGTACTGGTCCGCCATACTTGAAACAATTTGGATGAACGCTTCGTAAGAAGCGAATATCGCGTGCCGGCCGGTTAAAACATATCCCTGGAGCAATCCTTGCAAAGAATGTTCGCTGAGCATTTCCATAACCCGGCCGTCCTGTCCCATATCCTTATCCCACGCTTCAATCGGCCAGACAAAAGCCCGCCTTGTTGTTTCAAACGCCGCGTCCAATTTATTTGAATATGTTTCGTCGGGCGACAAAAGACGAAAATTTTTATTCTTCTTATTTAATTTAAAAACATCGTTCAAAAACAATCCTGTCCGGCGCATACTGCTTGAACCTACGGTGCCGGGAACGCTTGCGTCTTCTGCGTATTTTTTAACGTCGGGCAAAATCAGGTCTTTGACTATTTTACCGCCGAAAGCATGTTTGTTATCGCCCATTTTTAGTCCTTTTTTTGGAATAAAATTCGCCACGTCCTTAATAAAGCCGTTCTTCTTGTCAAAAAGTTCTTCAAAACTATAGGAACGCAGCCACCCCTCAAGCGCTCGCAATTCTTCCGGGTCGGTCTTGGCGTTGCCGACGACAACCTGATGAGAAAGACAATTCCCTTCAATCTTTTGGCCGTGAAGGGTCTTGATGCCCGTCCAGCCCTTGGGAGTTCTCAAAACAATCATCGGAAAGCGGGGGCTGATAACTTTTCGGCCGGCGCGGGCGTTTTTTTGAATCAGCCGGATAAGTTGATGCGATTTTTCCAGAACATCAGCCATTTTTTCGTAAATGTCTTTTCCCTCAACAATGAACGGCTGATAGCCGTAGCCGGAAAAAAGAGCATTGAGTTCTTTATTGCTCATCCGGCCGAAAATCGTCGGGCCAGAAATTTTATAGCCGTTCAAATGAAGAATCGGCAGAACCGCGCCGTTTGTTTTGGGGTCAATGAATTTATTCAGATGCCAGGCGGCCGCGGTCGGCCCGGTTTCGGCCTCGCCATCTCCGATTAGACAGGCGGTCAAAAGATCGGGGTTGTCCAAGACGGTGCCGTAAGCGGTTGAGAGAGCATAACCGAGTTCGCCGCCTTCAAGGATCACTCCCGGCGTTCCGGGATTGGAGTGGCTCGGAAAACCGTAAGGCCAGCTGAAATTTTTTACGACATAGGCGATTCCTTCCGCGTCGCGCGTTGCCTGAGGATAGTATTTCGCGAGCGTTTCTTCCAAAAAAAGATTTGCCTGAAGCGCGGCAAAGCCGTGGCCGGGTCCCAAAATGAAAAGGACGTTTGTTCCGTGTTTTTTAATCAGATAATTCAGGTTGGCGTAAACAAAATTGATTCCCGGAGAAGTTCCCCAATGTCCCAAAAGCCGCGGCTTGATGTCGTCAAAAGAAAGCGGCCGTTCCAATAAAAAATTGTCCCTGAGATAAATCTGGGCCGCGGACAAATAATTTGCCGCTCGCACGTATTTTTTTACGCTTTCGATTGTGTTTGCCATATAATATCAATTTTAACAGATTCTCCTTCAAAACAAAACCGCTCCGGCATAAAAGTCGGAGCGGTTTTGCGAATCGTGAAAGAATCTATATTTTCCCAACCAGCTCAAGTCCCGGCTTTAACGTCTTTTTACCCGACTCCCAGCTTGCCGGACAAACCAGGCCTTTGTGTTCCCGGACAAACTTTGCCGCCTGCAATTTGCGCAACAGTTCTTTGATGCTTCTGCCGATGCTGTTGTCGTGCATCTCATAGGCAACAAGTTTGCCGTCCGGAGCGATGATAAAACTCCCCCGCAAAGAAAGACCTTCTTCTTCTATGTACGTGCCGAATTCCCGGCAGAGTTTGCCGGTCGGGTCGGCGACCATCGGAAATTTGATTTTCTTGATTGCCGGAGAATGATCGTGCCAGGCCTTGTGAACAAAAACCGTGTCCGTGCTGACGCTCATTACTTCGGCTCCCAGTTTTTGAAATTCTTTGTAATTTTCGGCCGCCTCTTCCAATTCCGTCGGACAGATAAAAGTGAAATCAGCCGGATAAAATATCAGAACCAGCCACTTTCCTCTATAACCTGACAACTTAATCTTTTTTACCTTTTCGTCATGATAGGCCTCAAGTTCAAAATCAGGAATTTGTTGGCCAATTTTAAGCATATTTTTAATTTTTTATTTATTGGTAATAATTTCAAATTAAAGTTAACTTGGTCGCAATTACTGAACGAAGCTCGAACCTTTTTTGAACGAAACTCCGACTGATTGCCGCGCGAAGCGCGGCAGAAACTGAACGCTCGGGCGGGCAAGGAAGGAATTTTTGCCCGCCCTCGCTTTCCGATTCCGATTTTTCCGCCGCCGCCGAATTTCGTGCCAGTGAAACTGGCGCGCCGCCTTTTACTTCTTTAATTTACCAGATTGTCAGACAAAATCAAAGTCGGATTTCCTTTTCTAACCATGGGATTTTTTCATTCTTTCTTTTCCAAAATAAATCTTCCCAAATGTAATGCACAGCGAGCTGTTTGTATTTTCCAAATTTTTCAAAATGCTTCAATAATTTTTTGACAGGCACAGGATTTTCGGGGTTGCGGTCAAAAAATAATTTTGAATAAATTTTCTGTTCCCACGGCGAAACATGATTGAAAAAATCCCAATGGTGGAAAACATCAAAAAGTAAATACCAAACGGTTGCGGGCCCAACGCCATAAAGTTTCAGCAATTCTGCCATTTGAGTTTCTCTGTCTTTGGCTCTTAATTCTTTTTCGTTAATCAATCCTTGCGAAAAATAATCATCAAGTTTTTTGATTGACTTTGCCCGATAGCCGACTTTCAAAGCCCGCAAATCATCCTCGCTTACTTTTTGAAGTTTTCCCGGACTCCAAAAACACCATAATTTCTTGCCGTCAAACTCAAGCAATGTCCCATAGTTTTCTAAAAGTGCTTTGAACATCTGAACGGATCGCCGAACCGAAGCATTTTGCAAAACCATTCCTATCATCAGATATTCATAGTCCGGGGCGCATACCTCGCCATTTTTTCAAAATCGGACTAAGAAAATCATCTTTCTTAAAAGTATTGTAAAAATCGCTCAAATCAAGATTAAAATTATAAAGATATTTTATTTCATCAATAAGTGAGCCAACAAAACCATCTGTCAATTTGTCTTTGGTATAAATTTTTATTTCCACTAATGGATTTTCAACCGTGCCATTATTTGAAAACTTAATGCCAAGCGGTTTGCCTTGCCAATTCCAAGTTTGCCAACGAATACCTTGCTCCCAATAGTTATCTCCCGAAGTGAAATGGTCTGGTTTATGAAAAGTGGGGTCAAAGGCAAATGGTTTTGTTGGCTTAACCCTAATGGTTTTTTGTAATTTTAATTTAATCGGTTTTTTCATCTTGTAATTTTTCAGGCCACGGATAAGGCATCATTTTTGAAATCGGTATTTGTTTTATTTGATTGTCTTCTCCAATAACCACAACAACATCTATACCAGAGCGCAAACCGCTTTCGTAAATAAGTTGTTTGCAAATATGACAATTTGGCCCGGTAATTGCCACAATATCTTTTTCTCCATGAATTGCGGCATGAGCCAATGCCGTCGCTTCTGAATGCATTGTTAATGTTTCTGTGTCTGAAAGATAAGAAACACCAGTATAAATATTTCCTGTCTTTGTCATCAAAGCGACGGCATATCCTTTGCCACTTTTTGGATAAGTATTTTTCATCGCTTCTTCGCCAAGCTTCAGAAGATTTTTACATTCTTCGTCGGTTAACTCGTAATATTTTTTATTGTCTAAAGTTTTTTCAATCATAATATTTTTTAATTATCTTTCCCACTCCGCGACTTCGGGGTGGAAATCTACTTGATATTCCGGTATGCCGAGAGATATGCCGTAGCTTTTTGCTTCGTCATATTGCTCTTTGCTTTTCCGGTCTATGTAAAAAATTTTATCACGGAAAATAATATAATGGTGAGTATCGTTCTTAAAATCGGCATACCATGATCCGCCGTGGTTGCGATCAAGCGATTTGCTTATTCCCTCGGCAATTTCTTTCGCCTCGTTGTCTGGAATTTCAACGACATGCAAAGTCCACTGCGAAAGCCACGGCGTTTTGTGTTCATCAGTAATCGGCTCAACTTTTGTTGAGATAATTTTTATTTTTTTGAGGACTTCTTTGTTCTCAAGAGATTCCTCAATAATAACACCTTGATAGTTTTCCATAATTTTTTCTTTATTTTATTAAATCATCAACGCTCACCTCAAGTGCCTGAGCAATTCTTGTCAGTGTTTCGATGGTTGGGTTCTTATTCACGCCCGATTCAAGGCGTACTACGGTATTCAATGAAAGTTCGGCAAGACGAGCCACTTTTTCAAGAGAGTAGCCCTTTTGCGCTCGCAGTTTTTTGAAATTGGATCCGATTTTGTTGTTTGACATTACTTCGTTTGCCATATACCATTAAAAGGTATAAAATAAATGATACATCATGCTTGTTAGCCATTTTATGATAACTTATTTATCCTCGTTTGGCAAACTCAAAGGGAGTTTCTACTTGTTGCGCGCGCACGAGAGGGTGGGGCAAGCACAACATCTTTTCTCTTGGCGGCGCATTTCGCAAAGCGAAATACGAAATTCGGCGGCGGAAAAATCGGAATCGGAAAGCGAGGGCGGGCAAAAATTCCTTCCCCCCAACCCCCTTCGCTCGCCCCGCCTTCGGCGGGTCTCGCTTCGCAAAAAGCCCTGTATTTCGGAATTAAATCGTAAGGGCGGACAAATTCAAATTCAGTTTTTCGGGAAAGCAAACGGCGGTTCGGCGGGCGAAGCACGCAATAAACAAAGTTTATTTCCAATTTTTTCCATTCCGCCTCTGGCGGAATACAAAGCAAGTTTTTTAATCCCGCGCTTTTCGGCCAAAGGCGACTAATAATTAAGGAGCAAACATTATGAAAACAAAATATTTTTTATACGCTCGCAAATCAACCGAAGATGAAGAACGGCAAGTGATGTCTATTGAAGCCCAGCTTGCGGAGTTGGCGGAATTTGCCAAGCGGGAAAATATTGAAATTACTGAAACCTTTATTGAAAGCAAAAGCGCAAAGAAACCCGGCCGGGGAATTTTTAACGAGATGATGAGCAAAGTTCATGAGAGCAAAGAGCCGATTGGCCTTATTGCGTGGCACCCAGACAGATTGGCTCGTAATTCCGTTGACGGCGGACAAATAATTTACAGCATAGATATTGGCAAAATCGTTTCTTTGCGCTTTCCCACCTTTTGGTTTGAGCCAACTCCGCAAGGGCTTTTCATGCTTCAAGTCGCCTTTGGCCAATCAAAATATTATTCCGACAATTTGTCGGAAAATGTAAAGCGCGGGATTAGACAAAAACTCAGGCGGGGCGAATGG
>Ga0076045_133_pt1 | contig 13940 bp, 10 predicted proteins | sample RifGroB1_FD_68142 | JGI IMG/M metagenome (GOLD analysis project Ga0076045, IMG submission 68142) | Parcubacteria (Azambacteria) bacterium GW2011_GWB1_46_27
CTCTGCGAGGCGGTGGCGGGGCTGATTCATTCGTTCAGTTTCCGCTCGAAAAAGGTTCGCGCAAAGTGTATAATTACAGCACCATTAAAAAAGCTCCGAAAATCGGAGCTTTTTTAATGGTGCCGCGGGAGAGACTTGAACTCTCATGAGGTTGCCCTCGCAGGATTTTGAGTCCTGTGCGTCTGCCAATTCCGCCACCGCGGCGCGTTTGTTTTCACATTTTACATTCTTGATTTCGTCTTGTCAATTTTTAAAAAAGATGATAGGTTGAAAATGCAATGGCTAAAGTTATTTCTTTGTGCAATCAAAAAGGCGGGGTCGGTAAGTCAACCACGGCCGTCAATCTGGCGGCATTTTTGGCGGCCCTGGGAAAATACGTGCTTTTGCTTGACCTTGACCCTCAGGCCAACGCGACTTCGGGGTTCGGTTTAAACCCGCACCGTCTGGAGCGAAGCGTTTACCACGGCTTGATCGGCGGTTGCCAGCCGGAAGAAATAATTAAAAAAACTCCGCTCTTTGGCTGCGAAATTATGCCCGCTTCGCCGGATTTGGCGGGCGCGGCCGTTGAGCTGGTAAACGTTTCTGGCCGCGAATACCGTTTGAGAGAATTTTTGCAAAGGATCCGCGGCAATTATGATTACATTTTAATTGATTCTCCTCCGAGTCTGGGTCTTTTGACGATTAACGGATTGGTCGCGGCCGATGAGGTTATAATTCCGGTTCAGTGCGAATATTACGCTTTGGAGGGCTTAAGCCAGTTATTAAAAACCGTTGAATTGGTCAGGGAAAATTTGGGAGTTGATTTGAAAGTCATGGGCGCGCTTTTGACGATGTTTGACAAGCGCAATAAATTGTGCCGCGAGGTGGCAAAAGAAGTCGGCCGTAATTTCCCTTATTATGTGTTTAACGCGATAATTCCGAGGAACATCGAACTCGCCGAAGCTCCGAGCCACGGCCAGACGATCTTTCAATATCAGCCGTCTTCCAGGGGCGCCAAGGCCTACAGACAGTTTGCCGAGGAATTAATTAAATTTGAAGAAAAAATTAAGCACGCTTCATTTTGATTCGTATATTCGCCCCGTTAGATGCGCGAGGCACTATCTAACGGGGTGAACAATAATTCGTAAATTCACAACAATATGACCAAACCGACTTTAGGCAGGGGATTGGCTTCGCTGATTCCTCCCAGGGAAACCGAATTGGAAAAATTTAAAAAAACCGTGGAATCGGAGAAAGTGAAGGAATCCGTTTTCAGCATTGAAATTGAAAAAATTAAGGCGAATCCTCAGCAGCCGAGATCCGATTTCGACGGCGAGGGTTTGGCCGAATTGGCCAATTCAATCCGCGAATACGGCATACTTCAGCCGCTGGTCGCGGCGAAAATCGAAACCGAATCGCCTATTGGAATGAGGGTTGAATATCAGCTGATCGCCGGAGAGCGGCGCCTGCGCGCCGCCAAACTGGCCGGGCTGAAGCAGGTGCCGGTTATTGTCAGGACTTCGGCCGGCGAGCGCCAGAAACTCGAACTGGCTTTGATTGAAAACATTCAGCGACGGGATTTGAATCCGATAGAAAAAGCGCTGGCTTTTCAGCGTTTGATGAAGGAATTCGGTTTTTCTCAGAAAGAAGTCGCCGACAAAATCGGCAAAAGCCGTGAAGCGATTGCCAACCTTGTGCGGTTGCTGGGACTTCCGATAGAAATTCAAAAGGCCTTAAGGGAGGCGAAAATTTCCGAAGGCCACGCTCGGGCTATTCTGGCGGTTGAAAATTCTCAAAAGCAGGTTGCTTTTTTGGACGAGATCCTCAAAAATAATTTGTCGGTTCGTCAGAGCGAAGAGTTATCCCGCCAGCTCGCTTCCGTTCGCTCCGGAAGCCCTCACGGCCGGCCGAAAGACCCGGAAGTGCGGGCGCTTGAAAGCCGTTTGGAAGAAATTTTAGGTACTAAAGTGAACATCAACAAACGCGGCGAAAAGGGAAAAATCATCATCGGATTTTATTCCCAGGACGAGTTGAACGGCATCATTGATAAAATAATGGAGGCGTAAAAAGATTTTTAGAGATGATCTTTAAAGCAGTTTGCAGCCCACCTCGGCGACTCCTTTCACTTCTTTGAGTTTCAGCACCAGGCGGTTGATGTTCAGCTTGTCCTTGGCGCTGATTGTGATGAAGATGTCGGGGTATGGATTGTCGGTGCTGTCGGTGTTCAGCGTTATGATGTTGATGTTTTGAGAACTTAATATAGAAGAAATGTCTTTCAAAAGGCCGACGCGGTCGCTGCTCACGATTCTGATTTCAGCTTTTTGGGGCGTCTGGTTTTTTACTGTTCGATCGGCGAAAGAATGCAATTTTTTCTGGAAATGTTTTTTAACTTTGTTCTTGGCGTAAGTTGTTTTGATGAAATCAAGCCATCCTTCGGATGGTTTTTTGTTTTTTTGAATGAGAATTTCGACAATGTCGCTGTTTTGTAGGGGAGTATTGAGAGGGACTATTTTTCCGTTTACTTTGGCGCCGGCGCATTGCTCGCCGATTTCCGAGTGAATATGGTAAGCGAAGTCAACCGGCGTCGCGTCCTGCGGCAGGTCAATGACGTCGCCTTTCGGGGTCAGGACGAAAATCCGGTTTTTGAAAAAATCTATTTTCAGCGATTCAAGAAACTCTTCGGTTCCGCTGACTTCGGCCTGCCATTCCCTCAGTTGCTGGACCCAGCCGAATTTTTTTTCGTCAAGCCGCGCTCCTTCGTCCGGTTTGCCGGCTTCGGAGTAGGCCCAGTGCGCGGCAATGCCGTTCTCGGCGATTTCATGCATTTGTTTCGTCCGTATCTGAAATTCGGTGATTTTGTCGTCCAGACAAAAAACGGTTGTGTGAATGCTTTGATAACCGTTGGGTTTGGGCAGGGCGATGTAGTCCTTGATTTTGTCCGGCAACGGACGCCAGAGTTTATGAACGACTCCGAGCGCGCCGTAGCACTGGTCAATGTTTGAAACAACTATTCTAAGCGCGGCAAGGTCGTGAATTTTATCAAGATTCATTTCATGCCTAATGAGTTTTTGATACAAGCTGTAATAGTGTTTCGCCCTCAAATTTATTTCTTCGACGCTTACATTTTCTTTTTTCAATTCCCGTTCAAGAATCGGAACCAATTTTTTCAAATACTCCTGACGCTGCTGGTATTTTTCCTTGATGTTAGTCATCAGCCAGCGATGTTCGTCCGGATAGGCGTATGGAAAAGCAAGGTCTTCAAGCTGTCCTTTCAGTTCGCCCATCCCGAGCCGATAGGCGATCGGCGTGTAAATTTCCAATGTTTCAAGGGCGATTCTTTTCTGCTTTTCTTTCCGGACAAAATCCAGGGTTTGCATGTTGTGATGGCGGTCGGCAAGTTTAATCAGGATCACCCTGATGTCTTCGGCCATCGCCAAAAACATTTTTCTCAGATTTTCCACGCGCCGTTCAACGCCTTGATATTTGATTTTGCCGAGTTTCGTGATTCCGTTGATTAAAAACGCGACTTCGGGGCCGAAGTCCTTTTCGATTTTTTCAAGCGGAAGGCCGGTATCTTCAACCGTATCGTGCAACAGTGCCGCGGCAATCGTCGGAGCGTCGATAAAATTAAGCCGGGTCAAAAAATCGGCCGTTTTTAAGGGATGGATGATATAATCCTCTCCGGAAAATCTTTTTTGACCGCGGTGCGCCTGCTCCGCGGTAAGATAAGCCCGGTTGATTAAATCCAAATCGGCCTGTTCGACGTCTTTATTTTTGAGATTCTGAATCAGAGATTCAATGGTCATGGCGGTTATAGTGTACAATATTAGGTTAAATTTGACAAGAGCTTGATATTGTGATATTTTTCTTTGAGTTTCATTAAAAATTATACGGAGGATGAGGAATGAGGCCTTTGGAAGGTTTTATGTGCATTTACTCCAATCCGGAATTTGTCTTTATTGACGAAGCCGCGCTGAAAAGAATCGCCGGGGGGGTGGCGAAATTACCGCTGACCGTTCCCGACTGGCGCTTCTCCGACGTTTTGCCGGCGATTGACGACGAAAAATTTGTTCAATTTGTCGGCGTGGTGACTTCCGTCAATTTTGCTTTCACCAATTTTAAGCCGCCCCATTCAAAGTTTGAAATTGACTGGAAAGGCCGGAAATTTCAGGGTTCTTTGGCGCTGGGCGCCTCTTTTATGCGGGCAATTGAAGAAGGAATTCCAGTTCTGAACGCCAGATATTTGAGATTGCTTGACCGGGCGGAATTGGAATACATTTTTCGCGGCACAAATCCCATTCCGCTATTGAAAGAGCGTTTGGAAATTTTACGGCAGCTCGGCAATGTTTTGCTTGAAAGGTATGACGGCGGTTTTTTGAATTTATTCAAAAAAGCCGATTTCAGGGCTTTTTCCCGAAGCGTGATGGATATTGGAATCATTGAACGGCTGTTTACGGATTTTTTAGGGTATTGGGATTCGTCGTATCATTCCGGCAGCGGAAAGATTTTGCGCTTTAACAAGAAAGCCCGGCTTTGCGCAATAATTTATCAGGGCAGGGCCTTGAGTTCCGGCGGAAAACTGCCTCTTATCAAAGACGCCCATGAACTTGGCCCGCCGGCCGATTATCGGCTTCCGCTCGCGCTTAAAGCAATGGGAATTTTAAAGTACGCGGATTCCCTTGAAGAGAAAATCCGGAATCGGAAGATTGTTCAACCGGGCAGCAACGAAGAGATCGAGATTCGCGCTCAAACGGTGACGGCGATGTTAAAGTTGATGGAGGAAATAAATAAGATAAGAGACGAAAAGATCAATATGCTCCGGCTTGATTACGCAATCTGGTCTTTGGCCGGCGGATTGTGCGGACCGCACCACTTGACTCCGACGACAAGTTATTAAAACTTTTGACACAAGGCGGTTTGGCTGCTAATCTTTTATTTGAGGGCGTAGTGACAATGGCGCACGCTCTTGCCAACAGCTTGAGAGGAGTCCGATTAGCCACGGATCGCCTTCATCAAAAAAAGAAAGTCAAAAAAAATAAAACCCCAAAAAATGGGGTTTTTCTTTAAGCATTATTTCTCATCAAAGTTTTTCTTTCAAAGCTCCAGTTCGTTGATTTTTTCCCAGTCAATTTCGTTCAGCACCGTGATTTTATCCTCGGCGATGATGTACAAGTAGTCGTTGATATAGACGGCTCTTTTGGCGGAAACGCCGCTGATTGCCTTGCGCAGTTCAAGCTTGTCGTTCTTGTACGAAAAGACGTAGCCGCCTTTGCCTCCCGGCAGGAAGAAAATCTCATGCTTTTTATCAAGCAGAAAAGCGTGATGGGTTGAAAGCACCTCGGACCAGTATTCATCAAGAATATACTTGTCTTTTTCCGCCGGTTGCGTCGGCTGGGAAACGTCAAAAAGCGAAATTTTCACCTGGCTGCCTTCTTTTCCGAATCCAAGAATTTTATCTTTGGTGATTGGATTTAGATAGGCGGAATAGCCCGGGATTTTAAGCTCGCCTTTCAATTCCGGCCTTGCCGGATCGGAAAGATCAAGCACGTAAAGCGGATCGGTTTGCCTGAAAGTTACGACATAGCCCTTGTCTTCAATGAAGCGAACCGAATAAATTCTTTCGGTCAAGCCAAGCCCCTGAACCGAGCCGCGGATGTTCAGTTTTTCGTCAAGCACGTAGACGTCATTCTCGCTTTCTCCGCCAAAGGCGGATCCGCCGCGGCCCGCGAAAAATCCGAAGCCGCTCTGGCCGATGGTCGTCGCGATTCTCAAATGATTATTGTATTCGTCCAGCGCGAACTGGTTCAAAGGACGGCCCGGGGCGTTGCCGGTCGCGATTGCGTTAAAGTCGTCCAAACTTATTTTGACAATCCCGGTTTTTTCAAATTCCCGCTTGCGCTCTTTGTGGTATTGCGACATTCTGTTTGATAATTCGTTTTCTATTTTTAATCGTTCGTCTTCGCTCAAAGAATTGAGATGTTTTTGCCAAGATGTTTGAAATTCCAGCATTTTGGCGTTTTCGCCGATATCGTATCCGGATAATTTTTCCAGTTTTTGGATGAATGAAGCCGGAACAATGTCTTGCGTTTTCGTCTTGAAAAAATCGGCGATGAATTTGAGCGCGCTTAGAAGCCGAAGATCCGACGAAAGAAACGTTTTTTTCAATCTTTCCCGAAGCCGGATCAATGATTGATGCCGTGAAAGTCGTGTCAGAAGGAATCGGTATTGTCGGATGATAAATTTCTTTGCAGTCAATGATTGTCGGGGTGTCTTCCATGATTAGCGGTTGAATGGGGCATGGCCGCGATTCGGCGATGGGGTTTTTGGTTACCAGATATATTTTGTTTTTATAGAGCCGGCTGCCGGCGATCTGGGTATTTTTGTCCAGCTTGATCTCCCATTTCTTTTTCGGCGATTTCGCGTCCGAGACGTCGTATCCGGCAATGCTTCTTCCCTGATCTTTGTACGGATAGAAATAAGGATAAAATCTGCTTTCTGAAAAAATCACCAAAGTATTTTTGCTCAAAAGCAGGTCTCCGAATTTGTCAATTTGAGAGTCCTTTTTCAATTCGCCCGGCGGGAACGCTTTGACGGCATTCACGTTTCCCTGTTCTCTGATCGGAAGCATTATTTTTGGCAATGAAATTCCCGGCGCCTCCTCCATCAAAGGCATCGGCTCAACAATCCTCGTCAACCGGGAGGCGAAGTATATTTCTTGGCCGTCGGTCTTAACGATGTCGGGTTCGTCAATCCCTGAAACCTGAACCGTTGTTTCCGAGACCCGTTCTGGCGCGGCCGCGGGAGCGGCTTTCTCCATTATCTGGGGAGCTTCCATCGACGGCATCATTTCGCGCATCACCTCCCCACCGATTCCCAAACCGAACCCTCCGAAATATTCGGCTTGAGCTTGCGCTTCCTGAAGATATTTCTTAAACTCATCCTCCGAGGCGAATTTTTTGACGCCTTTCTCCGCTGTCGCCGTCGGAGGAGTAACCGAAGGAATTTCGGGCGGAGCAGCCGGCGGTTCCGGCGCGGCTTCACGAATTATGGTTCTATAACCGATACCGAGCGTTAAAACGGCTATCAGACCTAAGACAAGGACAAAAATAAGTTCTTTATTGATTTGTTTTTTCATAATTTTTTCTTTTATTATACCACTTTTGTGATAGAAATAAAAAGAACGTCCGCCAGTCGGCGGACGTTCTTAAAATTCAATCTTATACTAGTTGCATTCTTTGTTCGAACATTTAATTTTATCTTTGCCTGCAAAAACAAGAAGCGATCCGCATTTGGGGCATTTTTCACCGGCTGGTCTGTTCCATAAGGCGAAATCGCAGTCAGGATATTTATTACAGCCGTAAAAAACGCGGCCTCGCTTTGAGCGGCGCTCTATGATTTCGCCGACGCCGCATTTCGGACATTTGACGCCCGTTGTTTTTTCAATTTTTTTGATGTTGCTGCATTCCGGATATTTGGAACAGCCCAAAAACGCCCCGAATTTTCCCCGTTTGAGCGCCATCGGACTGCCGCATTTTTCGCAAATCTCGCCCTCGTATTGTTTCGCCATTTCTTTTTCCTCTTCAAGCGGTTCGGTGTGCTTGCATTCCGGATATCTTGAACAGGCGTAAAATTTTCCGAAGCGTCCGAATTTGACGATGATATCGCCTCCGCACTTCGGGCATTTTTTGTCCGTTTTTTCAATCGCTTTCTCGACATCTTTATATTTTTTAGTCAGATTTTCCTTGAAAGGTTCGTAAAATCCGCGGATGACCGGCGTCCATTTCATTTTTCCTTGCGCGATTTCGTCAAGTTCTTCTTCCATTTTGGCGGTGAATTGAACGTCAACGATCTGCGGAAAATGTTCAACCAGCATATCATTCACCAAAATTCCGATTTCGGTCGGCGTGAATCGGCGGTTTTGATCTTTTTCAACGTAGCCGCGCTCTAAAATCGTGGTGATCGTCGGGGCGTAGGTTGAGGGGCGGCCGATACCGTTTTCTTCAAGCGCTTTGATCAAGCTCGCTTCGTTGAAGCGGGGCGGCGGTTCGGTAAAATGCCGCTCGGCGTCAACTTTCACGAGCTCCACATTTTCTTTTTCGCTCAATTCCGGAAGTTGCGCCTCCTTGAATTTTAAAGGATAAATTTTTAAGAATCCGTCAAATTTCAAGGTCATTCCTTTCGCCTTTAAAACATAATCTGTTCCTGCTTTCGCGCCGACTTCAACCGCGGTTGAATCAAAAATCGCGGGGGCGGTTTGAGAAGCGATAAAACGGTTCCAGATGAGCGAATAGAGTCTATATTGTTTCGGATTTAAAAACTTTTTAACGCTTTCCGGGGCGCGCGCGGGATCGGTCGGGCGGATCGCTTCGTGCGCCTCCTGGGCCGATTTCGATTTTGTCTTAAAGCGCCGCGTGAAAACGTAATTTTCGCCAAAATTCGCCGCGATGAAATTTTTTGCTTTGTCCAGCGATTCCTCGGAAAGATTCAAAGAATCGGTTCGCATGTAAGTGATTAAGCCGGTTGACCCCTCTTCTCCGATGTCCACGCCTTCATAAAGCTGTTGGGCGAGCATCATCGTTTGTTTTGTGGAATATCCGTATCGCAAAGACGCGGTTTGCTGAAGCGTGCTTGTCGTAAAAGGAGGCGACGGATTTTTCTGTGTTTCTTTTTTCTCGATTTTGCCGATTTTATACTCGGCTTTTTCCAAATCCTTTACAATTTTCTCCGCCTCTTTTTCTGTTTTTATATCAAACTTTTTTAGGGCTTTTTCCCCAATCTTGCTCAACATCGCTTCAAATTGGTTTGGAATTTGGATATCGGGATTTGGAATTTCCAATTTCCGCAGTGCCGCGGAAATTGTGTGGTATTCTTCCGGCTTGAATTTTTGGATTTCCCGTTCCCGGTCAACGATCATCCTGACCGCGGCCGATTGAACGCGCCCGGCCGAAAGCCCGTATCTTATTTTTTTCCACAAAAACGGGGACAGCTCGTAACCGACGAGCCGGTCAAGAACCCGGCGCGCCTGTTGCGCGTCAACCAAATTCATGTCAATCTCCCGCGGATTTTCCAGTGCCTCTTCAATCGCCGATTTGGTAATTTCATGAAACACAATCCGTTCAACAATTTTTTGTTTTTTGTTTTTTACTTTTTGCTCATCCAATCCAAGGGCTTGAACGAGGTGCCACGCTATCGCTTCTCCTTCCCGGTCTTCGTCGCTGGCAAGGATGACGCCCTCGGCGTTTTTCGCTTCGGCTTTCAATTCTTTCACCCGATTTTTGGCTTTGACCGGAATTACGTACTTCGGCTGAAAATCACCCTCAACGTCAACGCCCAAGGTTGATTTCGGCAAATCGCGGACGTGGCCGTAAGAGGATTCGACGACGTAATCATTTCCCAAAAATTTTTTAATTGTTTTCGCTTTGGTTGGCGACTCGACGATGACTAATTTCATTTTTTTATGTAATTTCCGCCTCCGATATTTTTTATCAGTCCTTTTAATTCTAACAAACTTAAGCGGGAACCGACAATTGCTGCATTAAGTTTGCTTAAAATAATGATTTTGTCAACATGAAGGGGTTCCGAAGAATCCGCGATGAGGTCAAAAATAAATTTTTCTTCGGGGTTTTCCGCTTTAAATTCCGTCCTTTTTTCTTTTATCGGCACGATGTTTAATTCTTCCAAAACATCTTCGGCTCGGGCGGCGATTTTGGCTCCTTGCTTGATTAAATTGTTCGTGCCCGCGGAATTTGCCGAAAAAATCGAACCGGGCACGGCAAAGACCTCGCGATTTTGCTCCAGCGCCTGATTTGCCGTAATCAAAGCCCCGCTTTTTTCTTTCGCTTCAATTACGAGTACGCCCAAAGAAAGGCCGCTGATAACTCGGTTGCGCATCGGAAAGTATTCTACTCTGGCTCTTGCTTCCAAAGGAAATTCGCTGATTAACGCTCCGGACTCAACGATCTTTTCGGCCAATTTTTGATTGCTCGCCGGATAAATGACTTTTCGGCCAAGTCCCGAGCCGAGTACCGCCAAAGTCCGTCCGCCCGCGTTCAAAGCGGCTTGATGGGCAAAAGCGTCAATTCCCAAAGCCAAACCGCTGACGACCGTTATTCCTTGAGCCGCCAGTTCCCCGGCTAATTTCAAAGCCGCCTCTTTGCCGTAGCTTGAATATTGCCTTGAACCGACGATTCCGAGGCAAAGTTCGTCCTTGCTAAGAATTTCGCCTTTGACGTAAAGCATGGCCGGCGGATCGGCGATTTGTTTAAGCCGGACAGGATATTTTTCGTCCGCAATCGTGACAATCCTCACGTTTTCTTTCGCGATTTTTTCTAATTCTTTTTCCGGTTCGATCCCTTTTCTTTTTTCCGTGATTTTTTCCGCGATTGCCTGCGAAAGTCCGGCTTGTTTCAATTCCGAAACGCCCGCCCGCCAGGCGTTTTCCAAAGAAGGGAAAAAATCAATCAATTTCCGGAAACCCGACGGTCCGAGAACCCCGGTCAAATTGAACGCGTTAAAATATTTTGTTTCTTTCGTCATATTTTAGATTCTATTTTATATTTTCCGAAATCTGTTTTATTTGTTCCACCGCCTCATTCAGTATGTGGCAGTACAAATTTAATCCAATCTGGTTGATGTTTCCGCTCTGCTGTTTGCCCAGGATGTTTCCGGCGCCTCTTATTTCAAGATCGGCCTCAGCAAGCCGGTAGCCGCTCCCAAGGGCTTCCGCCCGCTTTAAGGCCTCGAGCCGCATAAGCGCTTTGCCTTCCAATTTTTGCTCGCCGTAGAAAAAATACGCGTACGCTTTTTTATGGGACCGGCCGATTCGGCCGCGTATTTGATAGCTTTGGGCAAGGCCCAGCCGCGCGCAGTTTGTGACGATTAAAGTGTTTACCTGCGGCAGGTCAAGGCCGTTTTCAATGATTGTCGTCGCCGCCAGAACGTTAAATTTATTTTGCCTGAAATCGTTCATCGCTTGCCGCAATTCTTCCTCGGACATTTTTCCGTGCGCCACCGCGATTTTCGCTTTTGGAACCAGTTGTTTTAAATTTCGCGCCGCTTTTCCGATTGTTTCAACCCGATTGTGCAGAAAATAAATCTGGCCTTTTCTGTTCAGTTCCTCTTCAATCGCTTTTTTAATCGTTTCTTTCGAGTAAGGCAGGATTTTCGTTTCGATTTGCCGGCGGCCCGGCGGCGGGGTTGAGATTAAACTCAAAGACCTCAGGCCAAAAAGCGAAAATTGCAGGGTTCTTGGAATCGGAGTCGCCGATAAACTTAAAATGTCGATTTCATTTCTGAATTTTTTCAATTTTTCCTTTTGCCGGACGCCGAATTTTTGTTCCTCGTCAATGATTAAAAGTCCGAGATTTTTAAAAACAACGTCTTTTGACAAAAGCCGGTGGGTGCCGATGACAACGTCAATTTTTCCTTCCGCCATTTTTGCGATTGTTTCGCGCTGTTTTTTCTTTGATTCAAAACGGCTTAAAACTCCGAGCCGCAAAGGAAAATTTTTAAGCCGTTCCTGAAAGGTCTGGAAATGCTGGTCGGCCAAAATCGTCGTCGGGCACAGCACCGTTACCTGTCGGCCGCTCCACGCCGCCTTAAAAGCCGCCTGTCATTTTTGATTTCCCGGATCGCTTGCAATTGATCCTCGGTTTCAATGTGCTCGAACGATTGCTCGAATTCTTTTTGAATTTGATCGTCGGGCGGATAAGGCGTCCGGCGGGTGATTTCTCTTTTGGCGTAGGTTTCCAAAAGTTCTCTGGCGAATTTTTCAACATCTTCCTTGATCCGTTTCTTCATTTTCAGCCAGAGTTCTCCGCCCAAGCGATGAATTTTCGGTTGGGTAAAACCGACGTATCGGTCAATTTTTCCCAGTTGATTTTCCGGCACGTAAAGACGGTCCGGTTCTTTGCCTTCCCGCGGCGGCGCGTATTCAATGACGCAATAATTTGTTCCGTCTTGAACGGTGATTCCCCGATAAATGCCGATGCCGTGGTCAACGTGTACGACGTAGTCGCCCGGCAAAAGATTTTTAAGAAGCTCGGCTTTCTTTTTTGAGCCGATTTTGCGGTTTAAAATTAGCAGGCGATCTTCGTCGTTGATTTTTTTCGGCAAGACGGCGACGTTTTCAATCCGGTTGCCGAAAAAATCTATTCGGAGCGGACGGCTTGAATTTACCGGAAAAATCTCGATTGTCCCGCCAAGGCGCGAAAATTCTCCGGGCATAAGACCCTTTGCATAATAACCCTTTCTGCTACAATTTGAGAATTTTGGCTGCGACTTCGTCGCTCCTCCTCGCTGTATCTGCTTTGCTGATACAGCTTCGTCGTTGCTCCTTGTCTCGCTCAAAATTCTTAAATTTCGCGACGAAAAGTTATTATGCAAAGGGTCTGAAACTTTTTGGACTTTTTCGTATCCCAATTCGTCCAGCCGCCGCAAAAAACTCGACAGCGCGATTTTTTGATCTTTTTTCAAAAAAAGCGTCCGATTCCGCCACCAAGATTGCGTTTTCGCCGATAATTTTATTTTGGTCAGATTTTCCCGAAACCAAAACAATGGCTTTTCCAGAAAGTATGGGGTAAGCCCGGCAATTAGAATTTCATTTGTTGTTTCATCTTGCTCCCTCTTCATTATTTGTTGAACAGCGACATCGCTTTTTCAGGGCTTTCTAAAATCATTGTTTCAGCCGCTTCGGCCGCCGTTTTGACGACTTTCGCGAAAATTTTTTCTTCCTCCGGCTTGAATTTTTGCAGGACGAGTTTTTCCGCCCGGATATGTTTTTTGGACGATTGAATGCCGATTCTTATCCTCCAAAATTCCTTTGTTTTTAATGCCTTGATAATTGATTCAACTCCCTTATGCCCTCCGGAACTTTTTCCGAAAGAAATTTTTATTTTTCCCAGCGGCAAATCAGAATCGTCGTGGAAAATGAAACAGCTTTCAGCTTTTAGCCCCTCGGCCTGAGCTCGGGACGAAGGCTTATAGCTTTTAGTTAAGAGCGCGACCGCTTTGCCGGAATTGTTCATAAACGTAATGGGTTTAGCCAGAATAACTTTTTGAGAGTCGATTTTTCCCGATGATACTTCAGAAAGCAATTTTTTGGATTCGTCTGTCCACTCCAAATCATATTTCCCGGCCAAAAAATCAACCGTTCTGAAACCGGCGTTGTGTTTCGTTTTTTCGTATTCTTTGCCCGGATTACCCAGGCCGATGATTAAAAACATAATTCTTGCTTCTTGATTTTATAAATTATTTTGAATGAAGTTTTGTATTTCTGTGTAATCCTCCACTCCCGTTTTCGGCACGAGGATGAATCCTGTTTTGCCTCCCAGCACCGCCGTACTTTCCTCAAGCAGACCGTTTTCCTGATTCGCGTCAATAACAATATGCTTTATTTTGGAGGACGAGTCAATTTTTCTTGATATGTCCCAGAGCCGCTTTATGTCCAGAACGTCCAAATCGGTTTTGAAATCCCGCCGCAGCGTCCGGACGATTTCAATGATTTTCGGCAAATCCCAGAGCGGGCTCATTCCCAATATTTTTTTTCTTAACGCCTCAAGCACGGCCTGCTGTCTTTTAATTCTGCCGAAGTCCCCTTCAATGTCATGCCGCGTTCTGATGTATCTTAAGGCGGTTTGTCCGTCAAGCCAGCGCCAGCCGCTTTTCAGTTCAAATGTCTCGGTTGCGAAATTTTTTGTCGGAAATCTCGGGTCAAAAACGTCTTTTTCAACGAATACGTTTAATCCGCCGATTTGGTCAATAATTTCTTTCAATCCCTCCAAATCCATTAAGATATAATCGTTAATTTCAAGTCCCGTTATTCGGCCGACTTTTTGTTTAATCAAGCCCGCGGCGAATTCTTCGGAGTCGCTGCTGTTTTTGTTTAACTGGTAAAGGGCGTTTATTTTTGTAAAATAGCCGGCATAGTAATTCCGTCCCTCCTCAATTTCCGGTACTTCAAC
>Ga0076045_128_pt1 | contig 13020 bp, 14 predicted proteins | sample RifGroB1_FD_68142 | JGI IMG/M metagenome (GOLD analysis project Ga0076045, IMG submission 68142) | Parcubacteria (Azambacteria) bacterium GW2011_GWB1_46_27
TAAATTTTTCTCCTTTGCGCTCCCGCCCTCAAAAAAGAGGGCGGGAGGGGCAAAACAGAAAACTATTTGTCAAAATTTAATTCTTTACGTCGTAACATTGGTCAACGCCTGAACCAGAACTTCCGGCACAATTTGCATCAATACCCGGAAATACACCCGTAATACCAGTCCAAACATTTGAATCAAAATCAGCGTCTGTCGCCAAAGCGCCCTGCGAAGCTGAAATTCCCTCCATTATGGCGCCGAGATGATAGGAGGACGGAGTAGTGGCACTACTAGCCGCATAAAAATACGTAACGGTTCCGCCGCTCGGGTCTTGGGGTATCGCCGGAATATAATTCGGCGTTAAAGCGGCGCTCAAAGCGCTGTAGGTACCAATCACATAATTACCAGCACCCACGCCATCATAATACAACTCCAGAGCGTTCTGAATGGACTTGATGTCCGCCAATCTTCTGGCGTCCCGTCCTTTAACTCTCGCCGTGTTCAAGGAAACAAGCACGATTGAGGCCAAGACGGCGATGATGGCGATGACGACCAATAATTCAATCAAAGTGAAACCCTTATTTTTCTTGAAGTATTTTAACATTTTTGTTTGTATGCGTCATCCTGAGGATCCGCCAATTGGCGGAGACAAAGGATCCCATAGATAGCAAGGGGATTCTTCGTCCCGCTGCGCGGGACTCAGAATGACAACAATTATCTATTTTATTTTTTGAGGTTCGACCTTTACCCCGTTAGAAGTCCAGCCATGTCTTTGCTGTTATAGACGCCGAAAGGCGAAGCCGACTTACGTCTCAATTCTTGCTATAACAATCAGCATAGCAAGACTTCTAACGGGGTTTACAGCACATTGGCTGCGGTTTGTTTTTGATTAAAAATCCAAGACAAACCGCAGCCCTCTTGAAAACTCAAGAGGGCGTAAAAACTAATTTGTTACATCGTAACAGTCATCGGCGGTGCTGTTGTCTGCGGTTGCACAAGCGTTGCTTGAACCTATACCATTCCCCTCAAATTCTCCCGTCCAATTAGCTGCAACTGCTGTTGCTATATCTAAATCTACATCGCCCGCCAACACACCCGAAGCCCCTGACACACCTTCCATCCTTGCCCCCAAGTGATACCCTTTTTGAAGGCCGAGAGCATGAGTTGCGGTTGTATAAGCATAGCTGTAAGCAGTAGAATTGTCCTTCGGATCCAATGGAATTGCCGGTATCTGACCACCTGTCACTAAAGCGCTAAGCGCTGTCGGGTACATATTACTGTTTGAATCATAATACATCTCCAACGCGACCTGAAGCGACTTGATGTCCGCGACTCTTCTGGCATCCCGTCCTTTGATTCTCGCGGTGTTCAAGGAAACAAGCACGATTGAGGCCAAGACGGAGATAATCGCGATAACGACCAATAACTCAATAAGGGTGAAACCCTTATTTTTCTTAAAGTATTTTAACATTTTTGTTTGTTTTTTATGTTTATTTTTTTGAAGTTCGACCTTTGGATAACTCAAGGGCTTGGCCTAAAAATCCGAGCCGCGAGGCGAAAGATTTTTAGTTGCCAAACCTTGACCCCGAGGTCGCCCACGGCGGCCGAGGGGTCTCATAAGATTGCCGCGCCCCGCCTTGGCGGGGCTCGCAATGACGAATTCGTGGTTAAGGTTTGATATCATACCAACCCGCCGTCTGGCCGTTGAAATCGTTCGCGCTTCCTGTACACTTTTCGTACGAGGAAACATTGGCGTCGGCGTCGGTCTGCAAAGCGCTGTGGCTCGTGTCTTCCAAAATCGCGGCGAGATGAAAACCCCGTCCTTCGTTGCCGCCGCTCGCGGCGTCTTTCAGGCAGGCGTATTCGTAGGCGCTGTTGTCTTTGGGGTCAAGCGGCACTTGCGCCAAGTAAGTCGGTTTCAAAGAATCCAAAATTGCGGGATAACGGCCTTGAACGTCAAAATAAAGGTTCAGCGCCTGCTGGATTGTCCTGATGTCGGCAATCCTGCGCGCGTCCCTCGCTTTCTGCCGGGCGGTGTTCAAAGACACCAAAACAATGGAGGCGAGCAGGGCGATAATGGAAATAACGACGAGAAGTTCTATCAGAGTAAATCCATTTTTTAGCGTTTTACTTTTTCTCATATTAAACGCTCGTCGCGATATTATATATCGGCAAAAGAACCGCGGCGACGAGGATTCCGACCATCAAACCCAAAGCGACGATTAAAATCGGTTCAATCAACTGCACCATCGTCTCCAAAGCCGTGTTAACGTCTCTTTGATAAAAAGCGGCGACGGATTTCAGAACCTGATCAACTTTTCCGGTTTTTTCGCCGACGGCGACCATCTGCGAAACCATCGGCGGAATCGCGCCGTAGCGTTTCAGGACCGTGCTTATCATCTCTCCGGTTTTGACCGCGTCCTGGGCTTCAAGAATTATTCTTTTGTAAAGCTCGTTCCCGACGACTTCCGCCGTCACGGCCAGGGCCTGGGTTATGGGCAGACCGCCGGTAATCAAAGTGCTCAAATTGGAAGCGAAACGCGCCAGATAAATTTTTTGCCAAAGAGGGCCGAAAACCGGAACTCTGATTTTTATGGAATCCCAACGATAACGCCCCTCGTAAGTCGCGGTCCAGCGCCAAAACAAAACTCCGGCCACGGCCAAAAGAATGAGAATGAGCCAAATCCAGCTTCTGATGAAAACGCTGATTCCAAGCACCAAAAGCGTGATAAAGGGCAATTGTCCTCCGGACTCCCGCAAAATGTTTTCAAGCTGGGGTATGACCCAGATAAACATCGCCGCTCCCACTATAACGAAAGTGCCGAGAATAAACAGCGGATACATCATCGCGCCTTTGGCGCGCGAGCTGATGGCATATTCCCGCTCAAGGTGGTCGGCCAGATAAGACAAAACTTCCTCCAGTTTGCCCGAGGTTTCGCCGGATTTAATCATTGAAACGTAAAGATGGCTGAACACCGCCGGGTGTTTGATCATCGCTTTGGACAGCGAAGTGCCTCCTTCAACGTCCGCGGCAACGGCGAAAATCACATCTTTAAGAGCCGGGTTGGCCGTCTGTTCGTGCAGAGTTCTTAAGGATTCAACGAGCGGCACTTTTGCTTCAAACAGAGCCGAGAGGGCGCGCGAAAAAATCACGGTTTCTTTCTGCCCGACTCTCTCAAAAATTTTCACCGGCTTGACGTAAAAAGGGATTTCCGCCGGCGCGGCGATGTTAAGAATAACCAAATTATGCCGCTGAAGAATGTCAATCGCGGCTTCTCTTGAAACGGCTTCCACCGTTCCCTCCTGAATTTCGCCCTCTTGTGTTCTGGCAGTGTAGTTAAATTGCATAGAATTCTTTTAAATTTTAGGCCCTTACTCGAAAATCTGGCTAAAATTGCCAATCTCAAATTTGAAATTCTTAGATATCCTGTGGTTTGAATTATATCTTTGTTCGAGAAGCGATCCCCTCGCTTTATCTCCAGAATAATTTTATTATCTATCAAAAAATCGAAAATCTGCTTTCCGATAGTGCTTCCTTTAAACTTTATGGGATACATTATCTGTTCCTGAAAAGAAATATTTAACTCTTTTAATTCTTTAGCTATGGCTCTTTGATAATATTGCTCTTTATAGCCATAACCTAATTCATTAAAAACGGAAAATAAAACTCCAACAATCCTATAACTTAATTCCGGGTATATCAGATCGTGACGCTGAAGAGATTTTTTCATTATTCGTATATTCGTAAAGATTCGTATATTCGTAACTAGCGTTGCAGTATCATTCTCATCTCCGCGGGGTTCAAGGAATAAAGTTCGGCCTGCTCAAGAGAAATCTCTCTCTGCTTGACCATTTCAACGAGAGCGCGGTTCAAGGAAGCAGTTCGCCGACCGGAATTCGCCCTCCTTCGATCCTCGGAACCAGACGCTGGGAAAAAACGCCGAGCAAAGTCGCGGAAAGCTGTGTCCTAATCTGGTTCTGCTGGCCGGAAGGAAAACTGTCAATAATTCTGTCAATCGTCTGGGAGGCGTTGTTGGTGTGAATCGAAGCGAAAACGAGATGTCCGGTTTCGGCGGCGGTAATGGCGGTTGACATCGTTTCCGGATCCCGCAATTCGCCGACCATTATCACGTCCGGATCCTGCCGCAAAACCGCCCGAAGAGCGCGATGAAAAGAAAGCGTGTCGGAGCCGACTTCCCGCTGGTCAACGATACAGCGATCCTGAAGGAACAGGTATTCAATCGGGTCTTCAATGGTGATGATATGGTCGTTGCGCTTGTGATTTATCTCGTCAACCAAAGCGGCCAAAGTCGTTGACTTGCCGTGTCCTGAAGGGCCGACCACAAGGAAAAAGCCCTGGTTGTAGCGGGTGAACTGATTAATAATCGGCGGCAGGCGCAATTGCTCCACGGTTCTGATTTCCGCCGGAATGAGCCGCAAGGCCGCGCCCAAAAAATTCCTCTGATAAAAAACGTTTATCCTGAAGCGGCCTTTGTCTTTGAAAGAATAAGAAAAATCAACCTCGCGCTCGCGCTCCAGTTTTTCCGCCTGCTCTTTGGTTAGAAGCGAATCAACCAATTTCTTCGTCGCGTCGGGCGTCAAAATCGGTTTTTGGGACAAAGGAACAAGCTCGCCGTCAATTCTCAAAGTCGGACGCCGGGCGACCGAAAAATGCAAATCCGAAGCGTTTTGCTTGATGACCGTCATTAATAAATCTTCAAGTTCGTAGTCCATAATCGCTTCGCTAATCGATGCTAATATACGAATTGATACTAATTATACGAATGCGGAAATTTAATATCGGCATTTATTCGTATCATTAGTATGCATTAGTATATTGGCATCGCGTTACGGGTATGCCCTGTTCAACCCCTGTGTTTTGCCGGAAACCGCGTCGGTCTCCATATAATATTCTATCACAAAAGACGAACCGTTGCCCGAAGTGTATTTATAGCGATAATTGCCTTTATTCAGCGGGTCAAGGGGAATTTGCGATAAAATTCTGGTGTCTTTCAATGACCGCGATAAAAGATCGTCGGACCCGTCTATGACTTCACCGTCCGCCGGATAAGGATAATTTCCCACATTGCTTTGATAAAAAGTCAGCGCCTGAACAAGCTGTTTCACGTGAATTTCCCGTTCCGTGTCGCGGTTGGCGGCCTGATATGATTGAACGCGAAGCACGACAAAAACGATAACCAGCGTGGCGAGGAATATGATTACTCCTGCCGCGACCAGAAATTCGGCGACGGTCAAACCCTGATTGTTCTTTTTGTGAATCGCGTTTAAAAAATGCGCCATAATTGTTGAAATTTTTGAGCTCATCTTGCGGCGAAATAAATTTCACTACAATTATGAGCGCCCAGCACATAACTTTATTGTAAAGTTATGTGCTGGGTAAAGGTTTTGTAACCCCGCTAAGCGGGGACAAAGCCCTTTATTCCAGCCCGGCCAATTCCGGCAGAGCCGCGGCTTCCGGAATGATCGACAGTTTTGCCGCTTCGGCCGGCTTCATTGCCGCCGCCGGAACAAATTCAATCACCGGCTCCTCTTCCTTGACCGCCTGCAAAACCTCCTCCAAAGAGATGGTCCCGTCAAGAACTTTGAGAATGCCGTCCTGAAGCAGTGTGACCATTCCCTGCCTCTGCGTCTCGGCGCGGATTCTTGAATCGGTCGGCTCTTCAATGACAATCTTTTCCAATTGCGCGCTCATTTTGAAAATTTCAAAAATCGCGACCCTGCCCTTCGTCCCTTTGTGCGCGCATTTTTTGCAGCCGACGATCTGCCAAATTTTATACGGCTTTTTCCATTTCAAATTCTTTTTTAAGTCCGCCGGCAATTTTCCGAGTTCTCTGTCAATTATCTCTTCCGCCCGCTTGGGAGCCGTGACCTCCTTCTTGCAATCCTGACAAAGCCGCTTTATCAATCGCTGGGCGACCATCAAATTCAAAGACGGCGGCAGTAAAAACGGCTCCACTTCCATGTCAATCAACCGCGGAATGATGCCGACTGCGTCGTTGGTGTGAAGCGAAGAAAGAACGATGTGACCGGTCAAAGACGCGTGAATCGCGAGTCCCGCGGTTTCGTTGTCGCGAACTTCGCCGACCATGATGATGTCCGGGTCCTGCCGCAAAATATGGCGGAGTCCCGTTGAGAAAGTGTAGCCGATTTCCGGCCTGATTTGCGACTGATTCACTCCTTTGACCAGATACTCAACCGGGTCTTCAAGCGACACGATGTTCACCTCGTCCCTGTTCAAAACGTTCAAAAGAGCGTAAAGCGTCGTTGATTTTCCCGAACCCGTCGGCCCGGTAATGAGAATCATCCCCCATGGCGAAGAGAGCCCTTCCATCATTATTTCCAAATTTCTTCCGATAAGCCCCAGGTCGGTCGGCACTTTCAAGCTGGCTGTCGGGTCAAGCAGACGCAAAGCCACTTTTTCGCCCGAAGCGGTCGGAAAAGTTGAAACACGGAAGTCAATCTCCCGCTCTTCTATCGTCGTCCTGAAGCGTCCGTCCTGCGGAATTCTCGTTTCGTCAATTTTCAAATTGGACAAAATTTTGATTCTTGAAACAACGGCCGGATGAATTGACAGCGGCAAAAACAAACTCGTGTACAAAACGCCGTCAACCCGGAACCGGACGCGCAAACGATCGTACGAGGGCTCAATGTGAACGTCCGAGGCCTTGCCCTCAACCGCGTGTTTTAAAATAACCGCCACCACTTTCGTGATGGGCGCTTCTTCCATGATTTTCGCCGCTTCCTCTTCCGCCGTCTTTTTCTTCGGCGCGACTTTTTCCTCGGTAACTTCCTTCTCAAGCTCCTCAAGCGCTTCTTTAACCACTCCTCTTAAACTTTTATACTGTCCCAGAACGACTCCGAAATCGGAACGGGAGATTTGATAAATTTTCAATCCGAGTCCGCGGCGCATTGTCAAAAACTTAAGCGCTTCAAGCGCTTTTACGTCGTCCGGCGAAATCATTCCGACCCCCAAAACGTTCCCTTCTTTGTCGATCGGCGCCATTTCGTAATGCCGCGCCGCGTCTTCCGGAATGACGCCCAAAACCTCAAAAGGTATTTTTTCCTCTTCCAGCGATCGGAGCGGCACGCCGTAAAGTTCGGCTTTCGCCGCAGTCAGGTCTTTTTCCTTTATGGGCGTTTTCTCGTAAATAACATCTTCAAGCGGCCGCGCCGTGTATTCCACTTCTTTTCTGACCACGTCCGCCTGCGCCGGAGTCAGCAGTTTTTTCTCCAGTAAAATCTCAAGAAGCGTTTTTTGAGGAATTTGAGGTAAAGATATGTCAGGCATGCCAATGTTGTCTAAATTTATGAGCAAGACTCAATGTTAAGCGAAGTAAATTTAGCTGCAACATTGAGCACCCCGCCTTGGCGGGGTAAAGGTTTTATAACCCCACTAAGCGGGGACAAAGCCCTTTAGTACGGCATAAACGGATTTAAGCGGCCGGTTCTGTCCGGCTTGACGGGCAAATCGCCGTGAACTTTGAGATTCTTGAACGACGGATCGTCAAGCACCAGAATCAATGTTCTGATTCTTTCAACGACCGCGCCTATCTTCACCACCTCGGCCGAAATGCCCGCGACTCCGGCTCCTTCTTCCGGAAGCGTCGGCGCGCTGAAAAAGCCGAAATACAAAACCACCGCCGTGGCCACGATCACCACCACCAGCATATAAATCAATAGTTGTTGTCTTTTTTGTGTTGTTTGAGGAAGTAAAGGCATAATGTTACGAATTTACGAATTTTTACGAATATACGAATCCTGAAATCTTAAATCTTTATTCGTACATTCGTAATGATTCGTATATTCGTAGTTATTGAAAATACGTTTGCATTCTTATTGAAAATTTCATTACATCGGTTCCGGCTTCTTTCCCGACTCCGGCGAAAGAAACATTGGTAATGTCAAGCAAACGGACGTTGTTTTCAATCGTGGCCAAATAATTTTTAAAAGCCGAATAAGTGCCCCGCACCGAAACGTTAATCGCGAGCGTTCTGTATTTCTTGACCGCGGCTTCCGGCGCGGCCGGCGGCGCGGCTTCGCCGAACACCAAACTGTCCATCACCATTCCGCTTTCCGTCGCCAGCGCTTCCATCGTAACAAGAAGAGATGGAATGTCTTTTCCGGTCGGCACGCTGATGTTCACTTTTTCCGCCTGCTTGGCGAGCGTTTCATACTGCTCAAGCACCTCCTTGACTTTAACCTTTGTTTCTTCTTTTTTAATCAACTCCTGCTGTTTCTGCGCCAAAGAGCCGCGCAAAGCCAAAACATCGCGGTATAAAGGCGTGACATACCATGTCAGCATTCCGATGCCGCCGAAAAACAAACTGACCCCTATCGCTAATCTGATTATCAATCCAAGCATATTTTAGTTAACTATTGGCTATTTTGCTGTTTGTATAAACTCCGGCTTATAAGTTACGCCGAGCGTAAACCCGACCCTTCCTTCGCCGGAAAGGGAAAGTCCGCCGATCTCAACTTTTTCAATATTCGGACTCTTGCTGACGGCGAGAATCTGTTTCGCCAAAATCGTAAAACTCGCGGCCTCTCCGCTCACGTCGAATTTTCTGGTCGGAACGTTGATGGAAAAGCTTTTCAAATACGCCTGGGGGTGAACCAACAATTCCAATCCCGCCAAAAATTTGGAAAAATAAATATGATTTTTCATCACGTCTTCCAGCGTGGTCAGCTGCGCCTCCAAAGTCAAAACCTTTTCTTCCGCCGAGACGTCCCGGCCGGTCTCAACCTGTTGGATTTTTTCGTCCACTCCTTTGATCTGGGTGTTCAAAACGCTTTCGTAGTAAGCCAAGCCGGCATAAGCCGAACCGGCCACGATCAATAAAACCACGGGCCAAACGATAACCCATCGTCCTCTGACTGCTTGAAGCCGCGAAGGCGGTTTTGGTACGAATTCTACAGCCATAGATTTTAACTTATATAAACATTATACACCATCAGCAAACAAGCAACAAATACAACTGTGGATAAACGAAAATAACAAAAATCCAAATGTCAAAATCAAAATGTCATTTGAACTTTCCCTAAACAATCTCCCTCATCCCGAGTCCCATGGCGACGCTGAACATCGGGCCGATTTCTTTGATCATCGGCTCCAAAATCGGCGGATAAATCACCCGCGCGAAAGAATTTCCGGTGACCGCCGGCAAACCAAGCCGCAAAGAAACGTATTCTTCAACTCCCGGCAGAAGCGCGCCGCCGCCAAGTATGACAACCCGATCCAATCTCTTGCCGGTGCGGCGGACGTAAATGTTCACAATGCGTTCGGTTTCGGTAAAAATCTTGTCAACCAACGGCGTCATTATTGAAATCATCTCCGCTTCGGCGAGGCCGGCTTTCAAACCGCGCTCTTTTTTCAAATCCTCGGCCCGGCGCAAACTAACGCCCATCCCCTGGGATAAAACCTTGGTCAAATCAAATCCGGCGGTGTCAATGCTGTGGCTCATAACCGGATAACCATTATAAATCACGTTAATGTTCGTTGACCGCGCTCCGAAATCCATCAAAAGCACGGTGCTTTTGTCGTTGCCCAAAATAGAGCGCACGCTTGCCGCGGTCTCAACTTCCAACCCGCGCAAATTCAAACCGGCCAGCTTGGTGATGCGGTTGTATTTGGTTATCACTTCCTTCGGCACGGCCGTCAGCAGAATCTGAAGCCGCGGCGATTTGATCTCCCTGCCCCGCTCCTCTTCCTCTTTTTTTTCGGCCGCTTTCTTTTCTTCGGCCTTCGCTTCTTCCGCTTTTTTCTCCTCGTCCTTTTTTTCTTTTTCTTTCGGTTTTTCAACTTTCGGCTCCTCTTTCGCTTTCATAATCGTCCAGTCCAAAACCACTTCGGCCAAAGGAATCGGCACATACTGCCGCGCCTCAAAAGGAATCGCTCTTTCCAGCTCCTTTTCGGGAATCGGCGGTATTTCAATGACCGTGCTGAAACTGGAAAAAATCGGAATGGACATCGTTACGTCCCTACTCACGGCTTTGGATTCCCTAAGCAGCTTCTTTATCAAATCCGCGACTTGCGAATCAAGCATTTTAAGAGAAGAGGTTTGAATCGCGTCGTTAAAGCGTTCGGCGTAAGCGTACGTTTCAAGCTGGCCGTAAGTGTCCAATTTTACATTCCTAAAAAACTTTTCGGTTTTCCCTTAAAAATATCCCAAAATGCCATAGGGGTCAGGTTATAGGTTTTAGGTTATAGGGAATTAGGCACCTAAGGTTAAAATCATCTTATTTAACATTTTCATCACTTCTTGCAAAAGGCTATCCGCTTTATTATAACTTATTTTCTTACCAAATAATAGTCTTTTGGCTATTTCTACTTGGGTTTCTAATTCAGCTCCGGAACTATACGCCATTATTAAAAATTGGCGATAATCTTTTTTAGTTCCACGACTTCTCCCTTCGGCAATATTAGAAGGGATGGATACCGCCGCTCGCCGCATTTGTGAAGTCAATCCGTAAATTTCTTCGCGCGGAAATTGTTCGGTTAGCGCGTATATTTCCACAACTAGTTCCATCGCTCTTTGCCAGACAATTAAATCTTTATAAGTTTTTACTGATGTATTTTCCATTATCTAAAACCTATAAGCTATAAGCTAAAACCTAACACTTATCTCGGCAGGACTTCCTTATATTGAGGAAGAGGTAAAGTTACGGTTCCGGTGCTTCGCGATTTAAGACAATAAAATCCTTCCGCGTCCGTTGCTTTCAATAAAATCCTTCCGCGTCCGTTGCTTTCAAATTAATTTCCTTTCTTCCGGGCGAATTAAACGAGACAATTACCGGAATTGAGGAGGATGCCGTTTCCGACATTGTCGGCGAAGTATCCTCCATTGTCCAATAATAATTGCCGCAAGAAACGGCGTTGTTGCCGCTGTCAAAACATCTCGTTCCGAAAGTATCGCCGTCCGAATCCTGGTCGCGCCTAAAAAGAGTATCCTGGCCGACCGACGGCGAGTTAGGCAAGAAAGTGAAGTCCGGCGACGGCCAGCTATGAGCCGTTGTCGCGAAAGGAGTTCCGGTTGCCCAAGGCGAAACAAGAGGCGTTTTGCGATTGTCCCAGGTCTTCACGCGCCAGTTGTAAGTCGTGTTGTAAGACAAACGGCCAGCCGGAACGCTGGTAGTGAAAGAAGTGGTCGTGGCGCTGCCCGAGTCGTATTCCGGAGAACTGAAATCCGAATTATCATCAACCTGCAGCTGAAAAGCCGACTGGTAATCGTCGGTGTTCGGGTCCGAAAACGTCCAGGAAAAGGCCGGCTGAAGCGGGCTGACACAGTTAAAAGACCAGTTCGCGCTTGAAGTATCCGTAACCGCCAAATTGCCCGGCGCGTTAGGGGCGGCGTTCTGGCAAAAATTGGCCAAAGTCGCGCCATAATTTGAGCCCGGGGTTTTGCCGCCGTAGTTGTTCGTGCTGTTAAAACTCACCCAGCCGGTAACCTCGCTCCCCCATCCCCAATTTTTCAACTCGCATCCCTCGCGGCGCGGTTGTCGCGAAACTCAAAATACTGCCGTAACTTTTTCCGGCCGAGTTTTCGGCGATGGCGCAAAAATAATAAGTCGCGCTTGAATTAAGACCGCCAACGGTTTGAAAAAAAGAAACATTAGAACTGCCGGAGCCCAAACTCGTTCCGCCGCTTAAAGGCAGGCGCGTTCCGAAAGTGTCGTTGCAGGAGCCGGGCGGAGCCGCGTCATACCTGAACCAGCCGGTTGTCGCGCCGTTGTTCGGATTCGCGAGGCCGTTCAAAACCGCGCCCGAGTCGCCGACGGAACCCGCGCTTTGCGTCGTAACCGCGGGGGCCGTAACAGGCGCCTCGGTCCTTCTGCCTTCAATACGCCACTCCCCATTTCCCAACGAAAGATCCACGCCTCCGGCATATAACTGCCCGGTAGAGTCCACGACAACCGCATTCGCGTAATCAATGCTTGAAGAAGGATTTGACGTTCGCGTCCAGATTGAAGAACCGTCTGTCGCGCTTCTTTTATCAACGCGCCATTGCCAATCTCCGGGGGCAGAATCATAGCCGGCAACGTAAAGTCCGGTTGAATCAACAAAAATGTCTTTCGGCTCGGTACCGCCGCCCGACGGAATATAACTCGCGATTCCGCTTGAACCAAAAGAAGAAACAGGATTGCCGCTGAAGTCCAATTTCGCGATCTGCCATTGTCCCGTCCCGCAGTTGCTTTGAGAATTTCCGATAACATAAATTCCGCTTGAATCAGTCGCAATATCATAGCCATACTCATTGCAAACGTTTGAGCCGGAAGAATTTGAAACATATCTAGACGCCCGTGTTCAAATCTCTTTTTTCTATTCGCCAGCGATAGTAAATATATGGAGGATTGCCCCCGACGTATTCCCACCCAACCGTATAAAGGCCGTTTGAGTCGGCCGCGAGTTCTTCTATGGTGCCGGCGTAAGCACCGGTGTAACTTTGCGTGTAATCAATCTTGACTCCGCCGGTTCCGAATTCCGTTCCGCAATTTGCCGCCGTGCATAAAGCGCCGTCGGAAACGCGCCTTTTTTCAATTCTTAATCGTTTTTTTGAAGCGCTGACCGTCAAATCGGAGCCAGCCGCGTAAATATATTGTCCTGTCGCGTCAAGAGTTATGCCCGAGGCGTATTCCGATCTCAGCGAAATGGAAGTTGTCACAACGCCGTTATTCCCGAAAGTCGTAACCAACGCGCCGTTGTTGAGATATCTCTTTTCAATCCGCCATTCCCAATCGTAAGTTGGGTCGTCACTAGAACCAATCACGTACATAAAACCGTTGACTGCGTCAAGCGCGATGTCGTCAATGTATTCCGAGCCGGTCGTTGAAGGATTCGGTTGAAAAGCTATAACCCCGCCGGTTCCAAACTCCGTTCCGCAATTGGCGATAGTGCATAAAGCGCCGTCGGACAGCCGCCTCTTTTCAATCCGCCATTCCGATCGCCCTCCGGTTCCGCCGGCGTCCTGTCCGACGGCATAAAGATAAGTCGCGTCAACGGCCATATCGTAAATCGTA
>Ga0076045_117_pt1 | contig 11680 bp, 10 predicted proteins | sample RifGroB1_FD_68142 | JGI IMG/M metagenome (GOLD analysis project Ga0076045, IMG submission 68142) | Parcubacteria (Azambacteria) bacterium GW2011_GWB1_46_27
AAACCGCCTCTCAATTAAGAGGCGGTTAATTTTTTTTTATCTTCTTTTTTACGGTTTCGATGAGTAATACTCGTTATTTACTTCATTATCCGTCAATACGCGCGGATAAATCGCAATTTCGTCAGCTTTCCCTTTGTAGGGAATTCCGGTCGCGCCAAGACCGATCTTCAACGGACTGGTTGACGCGGAAGGAATGTTGCCACCGTAGGGTGTGATTGAGACCAATGCTCCGTTGACGTAAGTCCTCATATATGCCTCGGCGCTGTTTCTTGTAACGGCAATTCTGATTCCCTGGCCGTTGGCAATCGTTCCCGCTCCCAACGCAACCCATGAAAAGAAGCTACTTGTGCTTTGTCCGTGGTAGTAGGACAAACTCCCGTCTGTCTCAAGAATCAACGAAAATTCGCCGAAGTAGGATTTGTCAAGGAAGTTTATTCTGCCGCTTCCCGCGTTTTCTGGTTTAAGCCAGAAGACAATGGACACGTCGCCAGCGAGTTGGAGAGAACTGGAGTTTAGAATCTCAATGTAATCGCTACTTGTTCCATTAAGTCCCATGCATCCTGCTATTAGACACGTGGAGATAGTTCCGTTGTTGCCATTGTTGGAGGAGTCAAGGGCTGTGTCAAGGTGGTAGATAAGAGCTGGGGCGGTGTTGCCTGACGTGTAGCGATTTGTTCCAACATCATTCGGGCAATCACAACCTATTGGTACCCCGCCATTAGACGATACATCAACAAAGGAGGACGCGATTGATTGACCACCTAATGCTGAACTATTCTGGGTTTGATAATGAATATGGGGGCCGCTTGATTTACCGGTAGAACCGACCGTTCCGACTTGTTCTCCTTGAAATACATATTGGCCTTTTTTAACAGAAACTAACCGCAGATGGGCAAGTTTGCCAAATTTGCCATTGCCATAGTCAATAATCACATAATTTCCCCAACCGCTATTACAAGTATCATTCAGATCATTTTCTGTTAAACATATAGCCGATGCATCGACTACTTTTCCAGACGCAGGAGCTAATACAGGCTTGCCCCAATCATCAACAGAATTGAAGTCCCAAGCATAGTACTCGTTACCTTGGTGAGAAGCGCCTTGTCCATTCCCCTGCGTCACATACCAACTCTCCCCATCCCTAAACGGCAATCTCAGAGAAAGAGGGGCTACGGCGGTATGGAATGTGTAATCAGCAGAGATGGCTTCATTGTTTGCCGCATCTTTTGATTTGACTCGGTAGGGTTCGTCTGTTGTCCAAGTAATTGTTGCTGAGTTTGGGGCAATGTTTGAGGAGGAGACAGAGGAGATGGTTGGAGGGATGGTGTCGGGAGCGGAAGCGCTATGCTCCACCACTAATTTTGGGTCAGATGATGTGCCTACGTTATCAGTATAATTTCCTTGAAAAATAACCTGTTGCCCGCTCGCCCAAGTCGGTTCAATATTGGGGGCATCATAAATCATATCTCTTGCACCGAATTTTGAAACACTCGTTTTACTAATTGCCGTAAGTCCGCTTGCGTTAAGCGTAAAATCGTTATACGCAGAAGTACTCCAAGTCGCTGTAGTTTTTGCGGTAGAAAAAGCCGTTGTGCCAAGTTGATCAAAATCATCCATAACTAAATCGATATTTGAGGCGGGAGTTGAAGCAACAATGTTGATATTTGGTTTAGTGCCTGACACCCAAGTGTCTGTTCCTCCGTTTCCTTTAATTGATAAAGTGGCGCTGTTTATTGTGTCAGAATCGGGGATCGTTGAAGTATCAAATAAAAAGAAACTTCGCGTTATTATATCGTAAGTATTGCTCGTTGAATGGCAACTAACACGAGCGAAAGTATCAAGAGTTGCCGAAGGTTTTGCACCAGTCCCCGCAATCGCATCGTGAATTATTGTCCAACCTGTAGCTGAAACAGGGTCATTGTTAACCAATCCGTCGACAGAAGTGGATTCAACATCTGGATCAGGATAAAAAGTGGAAGTGGTACTGCCGATTTTATCCTTAACGATATTTTTTCCTTCTTTACCGACAAGATGAATGGTGTGGGCAAGAGATTCTCGGATAGCTTGTATTGGGTCTTCTCTTAATTTCCTAACTTCTTCAAGACCTGTTTTCTCGTTTATCCAGCGTCTTTCAATGAGTCCCAATGGGTCATCAACCAGAATGGGTGGATTAAAAATTTTAAATCTTTCTATCTCAACCGAACCATCTTTGCCGAAGCCAAGTTGTTTGCCGTCTTTCCAAGCTCTTGCCAAAATCTCAATTCCGCCCTCTATTTTTTGAACGCTTTGGATTTCTATTGTAATGCCATAAGTTGGATCGGTATACTGGGCCGGAAAATTGTATTTATCACTGTCATAAGAATGGGTTTTATCAATCAAAATAACTTTCGCGTTCGCCGAACTTGCAAACACCAACATCATCAAAACTCCAATCAATACTCCTGCTATCTTTTTCATTCTTCCACATCCTCCTTGTTAATTGTTAAAAAACTGTGATTGCGTTTTCAATCTGTTTATTGAGATTGAAAATACTCAGGCAGTGTAGCAAGGGGTAAAAAAAAATGTCAAGGGCGTGCATAAAATATTTGAACATTTGCGGAATATGCGGTATATTTCAAGCCGTTCACCCCGTTAGATATCCTTTACTCAATATATACGCATTAAATATCAAAACGGGAAAAATGGCCAGCCATGCAAGAATTATCAAAAATATCTAACGGGGTAAAAAAATTAACGTGTATATCGGCAAGGCGGCAAATCTCCGCTCAAGGATCGGCTCTTATTTCAACAAAAGCGCTTCTTTAAACGCGGACAAGTCCGCCATGCTTGAAAAAGCCGCTGAAATTGACTGGCAAATTTGCGATTCCGAAATTGAAGCGCTCGTTTTGGAGGCGCGGCTGATTAAACGGCACCGCCCGAAATATAATGTCTTAATGAAAGACGACAAAAATTACTTTTTCGTCGGCATCACGAAAGAAGAATGGCCGAGGGTTTTTATTACACATCAACCATTCGCCCGCGCTCAAAATTCACTCCCCGCTCACCACAAACTACTCACTAAGTATGTTGGCCCGTTTACGGACGGAGGAGCGTTAAAAATGACGCTCAAACTTTTAAGAAAAAACTTTCCGTACAAAACTTGTAAAAATCCCGTTTCAAAACCTTGCTTTTATCATCACCTCTCGCTTTGTCCCGCTCACTCCTCCGATAAAAACGCCGGGAAGAAATATCTGAGCGATTTAAAAAATTTAATTGCCGTTCTGAAAGGCGAAAAAAAATCGGTTCTGGTCAATTTAAAAAAGCGAATGAAAAACTTCGCCGCGCGAGAAGAATTTGAAAAAGCGGCCGACTTAAGAAACCAGCTGTTAAGTTTGGAAAATATTTTCAGTCATCGCCGGGTTGTTCTCGGCGCCGAAAATTTTGCGGCCGAAAACAAAGAACAAAAAACCGAAAAATTGGAAAAAGAACTGAAACAACTTTTCAATGCCAACATTGAACGAATAGAATGTTACGACATCTCAAACATTAGCGGCCAAAACGCGGTGGGCTCAATGGTTATTTTTTCCGCTAAAAACGGAAACTTTAAACCAAAAAAGGGCGATTACAGAAAATTCAAAATCAAGACCGTCGCGAGAATTGACGATCCTGCGATGATGGCCGAGATTTTGGAACGGCGGCTGAAACATCCGGAATGGCCGTTGCCCCAACTGATTATTTTGGACGGCGGAAAAGGACAATTGAGCGCGGGGCTGAAAATTCTTAAAAAACTTAAACTTTCCATACCTGTCTGCGCTCTCGCAAAAAAGGAGGAAGAATTGTATTTGCCGGAACGGAAAAATCCCCTGCCTCTCAAATCCCTTTCATCCGAACTCGCCTTCCTTTTTCAAAGAATCCGAGACGAAGCCCACCGCTTCGCGATTTCCTATCACCGCGCGCTCAGAAGCCAGGGGCTTGCCCCGTTAAAAATCCGCACAAAGCTGCGGCAGACGCCAAAGGCGTCTTATTTCTAACGGGGCTTGCCAAGTCGGGATAAGTTGTGCTATGCTTAAAATTAATGCTTGTCCGACTTGCCGCTCATATCATATCAAACGCCTTAGGAATCATAGCCGCCGGCTATTTTGTTCCGGGTTTTATTTTCAGCGGCGATTATTGGGATATTCTCAAAGTCGCTCTGATTTTGGCGGCCGTTAATTTCGCCCTGAAGCCGCTTTTGAAGCTGGTTTCGGGTTTCTTCATTTTTATCACCCTCGGCTTCTTCAATATAGTCATCAACATGTTCCTTTTGTGGCTCGTTGATTACTATTCGGCCGAGCTTACCATCCAAGGACTGACTCCGCTTTTTTGGAGCACTCTTATTTTAAGCGCCGTGAATATGATCATTTATTCTTCCGCTAAAAGAAAATAAATAACATGCAAACCTTATTATCCGTCATACAAATCGTCGTTTCCGTTCTTCTGATTGCCACGATTTTAATCCAACAGCGGGGAGAAGGACTCTCCTCCGTCTTCGGCGGCGGCGAAAGCATTTATCAGACCCGCCGGGGCATTGAAAAATGGCTTCATTACGCGACTATCGTTCTCGCGGTGTTATTTCTTGTTTCGGCTTTCGCCAATCTCGTTATTTAATAATTTATAAAATTTATAACGGCCTTGTTTCACTTTCTTGAAAATACAATTTCTTTTTTCCGTTCAAAAATAACGGGAGAATGGCCGAGTTTAAAGCAATGGCGGCGCCTGCCTCATGTTCTAAACAAGAGCGAGCGGTTTTTCATCGTCATTTTCATTTTTCTCTTCGTCGCTTCCTCAATCGCCCTTATCTATGGTTATTATCAAAGCAGAACGGTAGTTGTGCCGGCGGAAGGCGGGCAATACGCCGAAGGAATAGTCGGCCAACCGCGCTTCATCAATCCGATCCTAAGCCAGGCCAGCGACGCGGACCGCGATCTTGCCGAACTTATCTTTTCCGGACTTTTAAAATACGATTCCTCGGGAGAACTTAAACCGTTTTTAGCCGAAAGTTATAAAATAGAAGGCAATAAAGTTTATATTTTTTCGCTCAAACCGGGCGTAAAATGGCACGACAACGAAAATTTCTCGGCCGACGACGTAATTTTTACGATCGGGCTGATTCAAAACCCGGATTACAAAAGCCCTTTGCGGCCGAATTGGCAGGGAGTTCAAGTTGAAAAAATTGACGATCTGACGGTGAAATTCACCCTGCCCGCGCCTTATGCTCCGTTTTTGGAAAATCTGACCGTCGGCATTCTGCCCAAGCATCTTTGGCAAAATATTTCCGCGTCGGCTTTTTCTCTGGCCGATTACAATTTGCAGCCAATCGGCACCGGCCCTTTCCGGTTTAAAAACATCCAGAAAGACAAAATGGGTTCGGTAAATTCTTTGACTCTTGAAGCATGGCCTCAATATCACGGCCAAAAGCCGTATCTCGCGCAAATAATTTTTAAATTTTTTGACGGCGAAGACGAACTTTTGAACGCTTTTGAAAAAAGAGAGATTGAAGGGGTGAGCTTCGTGTCGGCAATAAACCTTGAACGAATAAACAAGTCGGGAGAGATCAACGTCTACTCTCTGAATCTTCCCAGATACTACGCCGTATTTTTCAATCAAACCAATTCAAAGCCGTTGGCCGACAGAAACGTCCGGCTGGCGCTCCAGTACGCGACGAACAAACAAGAGATTATTGAAAAAGTCCTTTTGGCCAAAGGAACGCCGGTTGATTCGCCGCTTCCCAAAGAACTTTTAAATCTCGCGCAGGACACCGCCAAAAAATACGATTTTTCAATTGAGAAAGCTAAAGAGATTCTGACCGCCGGCGGCTGGCGGGATTCAAACAACGACGGCGTTTTGGAAAAGGCGTTTGAGAATGAAAATACTCCGACGCCGCTTGAGATTAACATCGTCACGACGCAATGGCCGGAACTGGTACAGGCGGCTCAAATCATACAAGAACAGTGGCAAAAAATCGGCGCCAAAATCAATCTTGAAATTCTCGACATCGGCGAAATTCAGCAAAATAAAATAATTCCGAGAAATTATCAGGCGATCCTGTTCGGCGAAGTCTTGGGACTGATACCCGATCCGTTTTCTTTCTGGCACTCCTCTCAGAAAAAATATCCGGGGCTGAATTTGGCGCTTTACGACAACCGCGACGCCGACAAACTTTTGGAAGACGCGCGCCAGATTTTGGACGCGGAGGAACGAGTAAAAAAATACGCGGAATTTCAAAAACTGGTGGTGAACGACGTTCCGGCCGTCTTCCTGTACAGCCCGTCCTATTTATACGCGGTCGGCAAAAAAATCAAAGGCGTTGATATTAAAAACATAGCCACGCCGTCTCAAAGATTCAACGGCGTTGAAAACTGGCACATCCAAACCAAAAGGGGTTGGAAATAAAAATGAGATTAGATACCACGAAATTAGACAAATCGAATATGCGCGGGGTGATCGTCAATTTCCCGAGTCAATTTAAATTCGGCATTGAAGCGGCCGGAACCATAAAACTCAAAACCGGATTTGAAAAGATATTCGTCTGCGGCATGGGCGGTTCGGCTCTGGCCGGCCTTTTGGCCGGAACATGGCTCCGGCTTGAGAAAAAACATTGTCCGATTCACGTCCTGCGTCAATATGATTTGCCGAAAATCGGCGGCGAAAAACCATTGATCGTCTGCGTTTCCTATTCCGGCAACACGGAAGAAACTATTTCAAATTATAAGCAGGCCTTAAAAAACAAATATCAAACCGTTTCAGTAAGCGTCGGCGGCAAATTAAAGGCGCTGTGCGAAAAAAACAAAACTCCGTTCATTGCCCTGCCTTCAGACGACATTCCGCCCCGTCTGGCGGTCGGCTATATATTCGGAGCGCTCGCGGCGATCCTTGAAAAAAGCGGTTTCGCGGAAAATTTAAGTAAAAAGATTCTGACCGGCGCGGAAAAAATCAGGCCGATTGAATCGGAAAAATACGGACGGACTCTGGCGGAAAAAATCAACAAAAAAATTCCTATAATTTATTCTTCTTCGGATTATCATTCATTGGCTTATAACTGGAAAATACAATTCAACGAAAACGCCAAAATTCCGGCTTTTTGCAATTTTTTTCCGGAATTGAATCATAATGAAATGCTCGGCTTTAACTTTAAAAAATATGCCGACAAATTTCACATTTTAGTTTTGAAATCCGACAAGGAACACCCAAGAAACGCCAAGCGCGTGAATCTTACGGCCGAAATTCTGAAAAAAAACGGAGCCGCGCTTGATGTCGTGGCTCTCGAAGGCAAATCAAACTTTGAAAAAATTTTTAACGCCCTGATTCTCGGACACTGGACTTCTTATTATTTGGCTTTGCAAAAAGGCTTTGATCCGGCGCCGGTTGAAATGATTGAAGAATTTAAAAAGAAAATGGCCTGATTTGATATAGATATATCACTCAGTTTATTATATAATAAAGTTTTACCCCGTTAGAAGTTTATTAAAATTCTTGCGTTACGGTTTTTATCAGAGAACGTATTTTATTATAACGTTTAAAGGAAAAAATCACGGCTACTTCTAACGGGGTTTACCTCAATAGACGCTTTATAATTGCCCAGGTGGTGGAATTGGCAGACACGCAGCGTTCAGGGCGCTGTGGGAGCAATCTCGTGGGAGTTCAAATCTCCCCCTGGGCACATAATTAAACAAATAACTGATAACTGACGGCTGACGACGCTGCGAATTATCGCGAGTCGTGAGTGGTAAGTTATAAGTTAGTTTTTATGACTCCATACAAACAACCTCAGAGACATTACCGCCGTTTTGAACGACGACCTGCCTCGCCGACGAGTCAAGGCGGGCCTGCCTCGCCAGCAAGCGGGAGTGCCCATTCGGCAAGCGGGCTAACGCACGCAGGCGGGCTTACCCGCCAACGGCCTCAACCGCAGGCGATAATACGCAGGGATTTTCGTCCGTCCAGCTTGCCTCGCCAGCAGGCGGGCTTACTACCCGCGCAGACAGGCCAAAAAATCGTCCGTCGCGACTTGGATAAAACCCTCAGGATCATTCCTTTGGGGGGAGTTGAAGAAGTCGGACGTAACATGACCGTTGTCGAATACCAGGACGACATCATAATCATCGACATGGGCTTGCAATTTCCGGAAGAGGACATGCCAGGCATTGATTACATCATTCCAAACGTCAAATATCTTCAGGGAAAAGAAAAAAACATCCGTGGAGTGATAATCACCCACGCCCATTACGACCACATAGGCGCCATCCCTCATTTGATTCCCAAGCTCGGCAATCCCCCGATTTACAGCGCGGACCTGACTTTGGCGATCATTCGCAAACGACTTGAAGAGTATAAAACCTATCCGATCAAACTGGAAGCTCATATTATAAACAAAGATTCCAAATTGAAATTGGGCGCTTTTAACGTTGAATTTTTCGGCGTCAGCCATAACGTCCCGGCCTCGTTCGGCGTCATCGTCCGCACGCCGGCGGGAATCGTCCTCCATACCGGAGATTTCAAAATTGACGAACGCTCCCCGATCGCCGGAGTGACGGAATTGGACAAACTGAGCCGGATAAGCAGAGAAAAACCGCTCTTGCTGATGGCCGACAGCACCAACGCGCGCGAAATAGGAAAACAAGCCAGCGAATTGGACATTATGACCGACATTGAAGAAATCGTCAAAAGCGCCAAAGGCCGCCTGATTTTCGGCACTTTTTCTTCCCTGCTCGGCCGATTGAACGAAATCATTCAGGTCGGAGCGCGGCACGGAAAAAAGATAATCATTGAAGGACGGAGCATGAAGATAAACGTTGAAATCGCGAAACAACTGGGCTACATCACAATACCGAAAAATACCGTGATTCCGGTTGAAGAAATGAAGCGCTATCCCGACGACAAAATCATGGTTTTGGCGACCGGCGCTCAGGGCGAAGACAGGGCGGTTTTGATGAGAATCGCCAACCGCGAGCATCGCTTTATTGAGCCGGAACCCGGCGACACATTCGTGTTTTCTTCCTCCGTCATTCCCGGAAATGAACGCACAGTCCAACGGCTGACGGACAAACTTTATCGGGAAGGAATAGAAGTTATTAACTATCGAATGATGGATATTCATGCCGGCGGCCACGCGAAACAGGAAGATTTGAAAAAAATGATTGAGACGGTTCAGCCGAAATTCTTCATGCCGATTGAGGGAAATCATTCATTTTTGCGGATTCACGCCAAAGTCGCGAAAAGAGCCGGCTATGACGATAAAAACATTTTGGTCGCGGATAACGGGCAAGTCGTCGCTTGCAAAGACGGCGTCTGCGCGCTGACCAAGGAGCGGGTGCCGACCGACTATGTTTTCGTTGACGGACTCGGAGTCGGCGATGTCGGACAGGTCGTCATTCGCGACCGCCAGATGCTGGCGGAAGATGGCATTTTCGTCGTGATTGCCGTCGTTGATTCAAAAACCGGCAAGGTCAAAGGGAGTCCGGATATTATTTCACGCGGCTTTATCTATCTTCGCGAATCAAAAGATCTTCTCCAGCAGGTCAGGAAAAGAATAAGGGATATTGTTGACAGATCGGCCCCGCCGGGACAGGAAACCGTAAACTGGGCTTACGTCCGGGACAACATCAGGGAACAAATCGGGCAATTTTTGTATTCCAAAACCCAGCGCAGACCAATGGTTCTGCCGGTGGTTATAGAAGTATAAGAAATGCCACGGCATTTCTTGAATTTCCGTCGCTCGGCCATCACGAAAATAAATTTTCGCGTGGCCTCGTTAGGAAATATAACACTATGCGCGTTCTTTCAGGCGTACAACCAAGCGGCGCCCTTCACATAGGAAATTATCTGGCCGCGATCAAACAATGGATTCCGCTCCAGGAAAAACACGAGTGCTTATTTTTTATCGTTGACTTGCATGCCGTCACCGTCCCCTACAAACCCCAAGACCTCAGGCAGAACGTCTGGAACGCGGCGCTTGACTATCTCGCTTTGGGGCTTGATCCGGCCAAAAGCACGATTTTCATCCAATCCCACGTCCATCAGCACGCGGAACTCGCCTGGCTTTTGGAAACAATAACGCCTCTCGGCGAACTTGAACGGATGACGCAATTCAAAGAAAAATCCAAGCACCGGCAAAAAGCGAACGTCGGACTCGGACTTTTCGCCTACCCGGCGCTTATGGCGGCCGATATTCTTTTATATAAAACCGAACTCGTGCCGGTCGGCGAAGATCAGCTTCAGCACGTAGAACTGGCGAGAACACTGGCCAGAAAATTCAATCATCTTTTCGGCAGGACGTTTCCCGAACCGAAATCGCAAGTCGCGAAAATCGGCGCCAGAATAATGTCGCTGGCCGATCCGACAAAAAAAATGAGCAAGTCGCTTGGACCCGCCCATTTTCTCGCTATTTTTGAACCGGAAGAAGACATCCGTCAAAAAATCAAAAGCGCGGTTACGGACTCGGGAAAAGAAATAGTTTACGACGTCAAGAAAAAACCGGCAATTTCCAATCTTTTGACGATTTATTCTCTTTGCGCCGACAAACCGATAAGCGAAATAGAAAAACAATATCAAGGCAAGGGCTACGCTGGGTTTAAATCGGATTTGGCCGAAGTCATCATTGAAACATTCCGTCCTTTCCGCAGAAAACGGGAGGAACTGCTCCAAAACATCACCGAAGTCAGAAACATTCTTAGCCGGGGCGCGGAAACGGCGCGAAGCATTGCCGAAAAAACAATGAAAGAGGTTAAGGAAAAAATGGGGCTGCTGTGATCAAAGCAAATAGAAAAGCCCGGTCGTTTTGACCGGACTTTTTTTATTTTGGAAGTTAAACTTCCAAAAATGCTTTTGGGCAATCACCACTTCATCTGGAAATGCCCGAGAAATTCCTTATCGCTCTCTGACAAATGTGAGGCGTCAAAGTCGGAAAAATTTTCTTTGCCATCAGATGGGCTTTCTTCCTTTGCATCGTCTTCCCTATAATTTTTTTCTGCCATGGGCCGGTAACGGGGAAATGTGGCTTTATACGGGAGCAGTCCGACTTTCTGGGGATTTTTTTCCGCATCCGACTTTGTCAATCCTTTTTTTGCCTCATCTTCCTCCATCTTACGAGAAGCTATCAATCTAAAAAGCACAAAACCAAGATTAATCAATATCACGACCAAGACCATGTGCTTAAAAATTTGCATCTTTTGTTTTCCTCCTTTTTTTAATTTTATTCCTTACTTCCGGGAAAACCGCACCCCGACGACATTCCGGCGGCGAAGCTGATAAACCCTCCGATAGACAATCCGTACAGATAATGTGCCATTCTTTCACCCCTCTCAATCATATTTAATTGTTAAACTTCTTTCACAAAGTATAACAAAATTTAAAGCTTCTGTCAAGTAGCATGCTCTATTGACTTTAACGGCAAATATGATATTGTACACATAAACAGAGTATGAACTTTTACAAGAAAGCGAGGTGGATGAGTGGCACACATAATTTTAGTCAGGCACGGCGAGACCGAAGCCAATCGGCTGGGTATTTATCAAGGAAAGATTACCGACCATTTTTTAAACTTGACCGGCAATCGTCAGGCGGAGGCGGTTGCCAAAACGCTGAAAGATTTTCAAATTGAAAAAATCTATTCAAGCACGAGCATGAGAGCCATAGAAACCGCGGAAAACATCAATGATTATCA
>Ga0076045_127_pt1 | contig 11604 bp, 12 predicted proteins | sample RifGroB1_FD_68142 | JGI IMG/M metagenome (GOLD analysis project Ga0076045, IMG submission 68142) | Parcubacteria (Azambacteria) bacterium GW2011_GWB1_46_27
TTTTAGATTGTTCGGCCATTCAAGTTCCCCGATTTTGAATTGAATCGTTGAGAGCGAGGCGGTTTTGTAACCGGCCGCGCTTAAAATTTTATCAAGCATAAAAACCACGGTTGATTTGCCGTTTGTTCCGGTTACGCCGATTACAGTCATGTTTCGGGTGGGGAAGCCGTACCAAATCGCGGCCAGGTATGCGAGCCCTTGATGATAATATGGCTGAAGCGCGTCAAACACCGGTTGGGGAACAATCAGCCGCCCAAAATCCAAAAGTTTTTCCAAGAGGGGATTCATATTATTTTTCTAACTATATTATAAACCCAATACCAAAATTGAGCAAAAACGAGGTCAAAAGCGCCGGGGTAGTTTTTCTCCTCGCCGCCGAAACCTTTTTTGAAGCGGGTAAGGCCGGGCCATTTTTTTTCGGAGATTCCCCAAAAATCATAAATCAGACAGCCGCGGTTTTTTGCTTGCTTGATTGCTTCCCAGTGAAGCAAGTAAGGGGCCATCGTTTCTTTGTGTTCCCGCGACGAAGCGCCGTGGAGATAAACGGCTTGCCCGCCCGACTGAACGACATCAGTCGTTCGGGCGGGGTTTCCAAAAAACACAAGCAAGTGCGCGGCGATTGTCTTTCCATTATATTCAGCCAAAAATAATTCAACGGAAAAGTTCGGCGAATGCGCCGCGAACAACTTTTCATAATATTCTTTGGGATGAAGCCGAAACCCTTCCCGCTCCGCAGTTTCTTTAAGGAGCTCCAAAAAAGTTGTGAGTTGTGAGTTGTGAGTTGCCTGTTGTGTGATTTTAATATCTTTCCGTTCGGCAAGATTGATGTTATATCGCGTCTTGGATTTCATCTCCGCCAAAAGCTCTTCTTCGGTTTTCGTCAAATCCAAAATTACGGTTTCCGCCGGCTGGATTTCTTTTTCTGATTTTACAAATCCAAAATCCGAGAGATTGAACGGAAAATCGGCCTCCGGCTCAACCTTAAAAAAAATCGCCTTTTCTTCCGCATTGATTTCTTTTATTTTTTCTAAGAGTCCTTCAAAGATTTTTGACTTTTTTTGAAAATTGAATCCGCCAGCTGGCGGAGAAAATTGAAAATTGAACAGAGGCCCTCTCGGACAATATAAATAGCTGAACCCGAACGGCAGGCCATGGCGAATTATTAAAGCAACGGCTTGTATTTCGTCACCATCTTTATACCACAATGGCCAAATTTTTCGCCCCGTTTTTTTCTGAAATTCGCCCCATTCCCGACTTTGAAGAAAAGAACCGTCGTGTTCAATCACAAAACGGTTCCAATGTTCTTTGAAATTGTCATCGGCAATAAACCAAGGCATATTATTTTCCGAGCGTTTTAAGCGCCTCTTTGATTCTTTTTTCAACGCCCTTGACGTCTTTGGGAAGATCGCGGACGGCCCGGCGGGCCTGGTTTGGAGTGTAACCGAGGCCGATTAAGGCGTCTATAACTTCGTAATCCTCCAGCGTCGCCGCTTCTCCGGCTTCAAATCCGAGTTTTACGATTTTATCTTTGAGTTCCAGAATGATTTTCTGGGCGATTTTTGTTCCGATGCCCGAAACCTTTGTCAGAAATTCAACTTCTCCTTTGGCAATGGCCGAAACCAGAGTTTTGACCGACGCGATGCTTAATACGCCCAAAGCGACTTTTGGCCCCACTCCGCTGATCGTCAAAAGAAGCTCAAAAAATTTCAGCTCTTCTTGGGTTAAAAAACCGTAAAGATCAAGCGCTTCTTCCCGAACATTTAAATGAGTATGCAAAGTGGCGGATTGGCCGGCGGCGGGCAGATTTTCCAGAGTTGCCGCCGAAACAAAAACTTTGAATCCGACGCCGCCTATATCCATAATGACATATTTTTCCGCCTTCGTTTCCAAAATGCCTTTGAGACGTGAAATCATATTTTAAGCATACCTCAAAAATACCGCTCTTACAAATAAAAAACGGCTCCATAACGCCGCTACCGCGGTTATAAGTTATGTCCAGCAACGCTTCCGACTGTAATTGCGCGTGTTCGGTGGCTAAAAGCAGTTTGTCCATTTCGCCCCGTGGAGTCAGACCCGCCTTGCTTTCAACCTGTGAAATCAAGGCGTAAAGCTGTTTGTTCGCTTCGGCGATTTCATACTGGACCCTTATGGTCTCGGATTGGGTTTTGATTATTTCAAACTCCGCCTCAACCCCGTCCAGTTCTTCCAATAACATCTTCGCGGCCGTGAATTGTTTTTTGGCGTTTTCGGCGAACATCACGGCCCGTTTTTCGCAGTTGATTTTGGCAATCGCCGCTTGAGCCGCCGCTACTTCATCGCCTTTCCGTAGAGCCATTTCTTCGATTGTTCTGAAATCCCGCGAGAGTTTATGCTGTTCCTGCGCCAGGCGGCTGTTTTGCTGATAGCTTGCCTGAATTGAAGCCACCGCTTCTTTTAAACTGCCCAGAATCCGGGCGTATTTTTGCACGGCTTCCTCGGCTTTAGAGGTAGGATCGTTATTGACTTGCCCGGTCAGCCGCAAGACGGCGTTTTCCGCTTTCTTCAAAATTGCCCTGCCTTTCGGAAAACCTTTTCGATAATCGCGGTAAACAAACAATCCGATGCCTGCCGCCAGAACAATCTGTGCGGCCCCCCAGACCAGATCAAATATAAACATCTATTTTTCCTCCTTTATTGAGTTTTTCCTTCAGATGGATCGCTTTCAGATGCGAATCCGCGTAACCCTGGCTAACCCGGGTCGGCGGTTCAAAAATTTGCCAATGTCCGAGTGCCTCTTTCACCGCTTTTATCTGTTCTTCGGCCGTCGGCGGTCCGCCCCGCAGTTTGATTTTGACAATTTTGTCTTGCTGTTCTTCACCGGAAATCTTTTTGCCTTCAATCTCAACGACCGCGCACGAGAAACCGATCGCGCCGCGCGTTTCATTCTTCTCCGCCGTCAGTTTAATTTTCACCAGCGTTTCGCCGGCCAGCAGATATATTTCTTTTTCAACCCGCTCGGTTTTTAGAGAAGCGAGAATGTCGTCAAAAGTTTTAATGAATCTCCAGTCAACCATTGTTTCCGCCCTTCAGCCGGCTGCGCAGCCGTTCGGCAAGCGCCTGAGCGTCCGCGGTCGTCTTGTCAAAATTGGAACCGGACGGCGTTTTGGGCGCGGACTCTTTCCGCATCTTTCTCTGCTTAAACCGGGCAACAAAATCCGTTGCGAGAATTTTAATGACGACATAAGGCACCATAATGATTAAAGCTCCCGGCTGTAATAAAAGAAAAACAATCGTCACGGCCGGCACTCCCCAAGGAAGCCGATACCACGGGGCGTCGCTGCGTTCACATTCGTCCCAGTAAATCAGATACGCCAGGAAACAAGCTAATTGGCTCAATATAATCCCGACTATCCAAAACCATCTGCCTGGAAAAAGCGGCCCCTCAGCGCTTATTATTGGCGCCGTTGCTTCGCCGGCCAATATTAAAGGAATGAGGTTTCGCTCTTCTTGGCTTAAACCGAGCCAGCCGGAATGCTCAAGGAGCTTAAAAATTTCGGCCGCGTCTTTATCTCTTTTCAGAATCACTTCTTGATATGCTTTTCTTTCATCCGAATCGTCCGCTTCGTTCATTATCGTGCGATACTGCCATTCCTTGTGCCAGAAATTTTTCAAATCCGCGTTTTGGGCGTAAAGCTGGCGAAGATATCGGCCGTCCGCGAATGCTTCGTCTTTTGCCTCAGTTTCTTTGTCTTGACGCGCGAGAAATAACCCCTGCTTGTAGTCTTGAAGCGTGAGAAAGAACACCTGCTTGTATTGCAAATCCTTTCTTTCGCTTTGGCGCACTATGGCCGTGAAGAGGGCAATTATTATCAATACGCCCAGACAAATCAGCGCGGTAATAAGCGTCGGCTTTAAAAATATCTTCGGTCTGACACGTTCCTTTTCTCTCATTTTTCCTCCTTTGGTCATTTCACGAAAGACATTATAAACGTAAGGCGGCGCAGAAATTTTTCCGCCTGTTCAGCCACATTCGGACTTTTCAGCTTTTCTTCAAGATGAGATACGAGTTTTTCCAAATTTGACGCGTCAATCGGCTTCAGCGTCGTTTGAATCGAAAAACCGGTTTTGTTGTTTTTCACCGTGATTGTCGGCTGATGCTTGCCGGGCTCGGTTGCCGACGGTAGCAAATAAATTCCGGCTTCGCGGATTATTTCGTTTTCCGCGCTCTTAACGCTGAGTTCAAACAAAATTTAAAAACATTATATCTTTTTTTATACAGATTGTCAAGTGTATGTAGGATTGACCCCGTTAGAAGTTTATTAAAATTTTTTATACCAAGTTTTTATCAAAAAATATCTTTAAATTTAAGCATTAAAGAAAAAATTACGACTACTTCTAACGGGGTTGACGAACCGCGATTATAATTGTAATTTTGTTGTAAGGATAAGATCTTTAAAAATCGGGGGATCGCGTGAAAAAGACAATCTGTTTCGTTTTTTTCGTCTTTTTGTGCGTCTGGGCGGTGTTCGGAAGAAAATTGGCCCCGCTCCCGCTAAGCGCGGCAGATCTCAACTTTTGGATCGTGCTTTTCGCCGCTTCCGTTCTTCTTTTCATGTTCGTCGGTTTGGGCGTTGAAAAGATAAAACGATATTTTGTTCTTCTCTGCAATCAATCGTTTCTGACGGTTTTCGGTTTTTTCTCTTTTTTGTCCGGAATGGCCGGACTTTGCGAATTTTTGCTCAGGCCCAATTTTTCTTTGCTCAACTTCCTCGGCGTTTACGGAACAATCATTTCGCTCGCCGCGCTTTATCATTTTTGGAGGCCGCTGAAGAAAACCGTCGGCTGGCAAGACGTCTTGACAATCGGCGTCATCGGCCTTGCTTATGGCTCTGGCTTGCCGATGCTGAAAGGCGCTTACGGCTATCTGACGCTCGTCAGTTTGCTTCTGATCAACGTCTGCATGCGCCAGCTTCAGGGATTCGGATACACTTTTAATCTGAACAAAAGAGATTTGAAGATCGTCGTTTTATATTATCTCGGTTTCGCGGCCGTCGGCATTCCGTTGGGTTATTTCAGCGGTTACATTCATTTTGAATTTATTCTGCCTTCGCCTTCTTTTGTTTTGATGAGCGCAATCAGAATATTTTTGAGTCCGGCGCTGGTTGAAGAAATCATATTTCGGGGGCTTTTCCAGAATTATCTGACGCAGAAATTCAATTTTAAGCACGGCCGATTGCTGGCGCTCGTGTCGGCATCCGTGCTTTTTGGCGTCCTTCACAGCGGAGATCCCCGCTATCTTATCTTAGCCGGCGTCGCGGGCCTTTTTTACGGAGGCGCTTACATTCATACCGGCAAAATCGTCCCGGCCGCGCTGGTACACACGCTGGTTGACTTAAGGCATTTATACGGCATCGGCGTTATCGGTTAAAGAAAATAAAAAAAATTTCCCTCAAAACATTTGAGGGATTTTTGTTTGAGGTTTGTCCCCATGCGTAAAAGCTTAAGGCTGTATGTGGATAACTAATTAATGAAAATTTTTCAGAAATCTGCCGTTAATTTGTGTGGCTTTTAGTGATTTGCTATAATCAAAGCATGTTAGTTAAGAATTTTGCAAAATGAAACACGAAAACATCCTCCTAAAATTCGCCCTTGCCCTTGCGATTGTTGATTTGGTTTTGATTGTTGCGATACTTTTGCAAGTCAATAATCTTGTGAAAGATGTTTTGGAGGTGCAGAACAAGCAGCTTGAGGTTGAGGTGATGAAGAATAAGCTGGAGAAGGCACAGGAAGCAAAGGTTGAAGAGAAGGCAAAAGAAACGGAACGGCAGGAAACAAAGATTGAAGGAAAAGAAAAAATTATAAAAGACATTTCAGATTGGAAAGAATACAGTAGTACAGTTGGCCGTGTGGCTAAAATTTCATTTAAATATCCGTTTGATTGGACAGTAACACCAGTTATGAACGGTTATTACAAAGTGCAGCCACAAAATGGACAATTTGCTTCTATTATTATTGATACTCTATCGGGAACAGAAATGCCCGACCGCATTCGCCAACTTAAAGAAGTTATTAGTCGTAGTCATCTCGCGCGGGATCGTAAGGAAGAAACATTGAATTTAGACGGCATAATTATTTGGAAAATTTCAGGCATAAATAATGTAGGAAATAAACAGATCTTCATAATTTGGGAAAAAATAGTGGAGGATACTAATTACGCCATTCAATTTTCAACAACGGGGTCCGAATTGTATAAAACCATAGACGAACAAGCCATTCTTGATAATATGGTTAATACTTTTAAATTCATATCTTTTTGGGAACTTAATTTATTAGATACATCCACATGGAAGGAATTCAGTGGCATACTTGCCAATAATAAAGTTAAATTTTCATTTAAATACCCATCTATTAATTGGTTCATAGATCAAGCTTATGTTATTCATGTTTTGAGTGTTCGCCATACAAAATCCGGCTTTGGAATGTTAATTGAGGAATTGAAAAATTTTACGCAAGAGAACCTTGAAATGTCTTATCGCGACACTATCTCACAAGGTCGCGCAGAAGAAACTTTAAAGATTGGCAACGCAACGGTATTTAAGGTTTCTGGAAAAGATGCCAACAACCAGACTCGTGCCTTCGCGGTATGGAGAGAAAATATAAACAATACTAATTACACTATTCAGTTCGCCATAGTTAATCCCTCTGAAAACGCAAACGATCTCATTATTTTTGATAAACTTATTAAGACTTTTAAACTGACGCCGGTTACAGATTCGGCGCAAGATTTGCAAAATAAAGTAATAGAAGTAACTCTTGAAGATGTTTTGGGGGAGGAGGGTTATGGCAATTTACACAAGATAATTGAGGAAAATATTGGAAGACGATGGAGTGGGCAAACTATGGATTGGTTCAGATTAGTAGAAGGAGATGTAATAAAATTATTCTTAAGAGGAGTGCTTAATGGGGGTGGTAGTGGTGCGAACGGCCCGTATCTTGAAATCAATACCAAAAGTAGGCGTATTTATTTAAAATTTGCCGATTTGCCATCAACTGGCGGTAATACTATTAATTCCCCTGATAATAAATATGCCGCCTATTTACCTTTTATGTATTCTTATCGAGGAATTACAGAGTTGCATTTATATGATTACGTAAATCTAAAAGACAAAGGGGTAGTTTATATTGCGCCACAGGAGAGTTCTCTACAACTTTGTGGCCACGGTTGTTACATCTCTGATCAAGCGGTCAAATGGCTGGACAACGATACTTTACAAATACACCTAATAAAGCGGACAAAAGACGGCTTGGCTTATTGGACTGAGAAAGAAATTGAATTTGATGGAGAGCCGTTTACTATTGACATCAGTAAATTTAAGAAATAATAACGCGATCAAAAATTATTTCGCATTGTTATTTTATTGAGCTTTGAGTTAAAATGGGCACATAATTTGGATATTTAATTTATAATGAAACACGAAAACATTTTACTCAAATCCGCCCTTGTCCTTGCGATTGTTGATTTGGTCTTAATTGTCGCGATTCTCTTGCAAGTGAGTGGTCTTGTGAAGGATGTGTTGGAGGTTCAGAATAGACAGTTGGAGATTTTGGTGGCGAATTGGAAATTGAAAGAAGGAGGGGTGTCAAAAAAACAAGAAACAGAAAAGGCGGTAGAGACAATGCAAAAAGTTTCTAAAACCAATTTGGAAATTTCGGGATGGAGAGAGCATGTTGGCAGCTTTTTTAATGGCAAGATTCAATATTCATTTAAAGTTCCGCCCGACTTTGTGGGAACCCCAAGTTTTACTGGACTTGTCTTCTATTCAAAAGATGTAGCATTTGGTGGTGGAACATCTGGTTGGGCAATTAGTATGGACATATACGAAAAATCAATTCTGGCTCCTGGTAATTTGGAAGATGTTATTCGTAATTATCCGCTCCAAGATAAACAAGAAAAAATTATGAGTTTTAATAATGCAACTGTTTTTAAACTTTTCGGAAAAGATGAACGCAATAAAAAACGTGCCTTTGCAGTTTGGAGAGAAAACGTAAGGGGAAATGATTTTGTTATTGAATTTATGACATCTGGATCCAGTGATTACGCAGACACAGATGAAATAGCAATTCTAGAGAAAATCATTTCCACTTTCAAATTAATCAAATAGGTTTTTTGTTGTAATTTACGGATTGGACCTATCACAATTACTTTTTTATTGTGTTATCAGTCAGCATTCCCGCCTTACACTTCCTGCCCGCCGCGGCGGGTAGGAAGTGTAAGGCGGGGCAAGATGGTATTTGCGCGGCTTTAAGCAACTTGTTATAATTTAACTATGAAACACGAAAACATCCTCCTAAAATCCGCCCTTGCCCTTGCGATTGTTGATTTGGTTTTGATTGTTGCGATACTTTTGCAAGTCAATAATCTTGTGAAAGATGTTTTGGAGGTGCAGAACAAACAAATTGAGATTGGGGTGATGAAGGAGAGACAGAATAATCTTGATGCGAAACTGGTTGATGTTGATTTTGATGAAGGGCAATGGCAAACCTACAAAAATGAGGAGTTTGGTTTTGAAATTAAATATCCGAAGGCGTGGGAAGTGAATAAGATTGATGAACTGCCTAAAAATCAAATAGCGGCTTTTTCCATAGATGATCCTGCCAGCCCTCTGCAATTTTATAAATATAATATTCCAGATTGTGATAATATACTTTCTAAGTGTGTTATTAAAGTTAACAACTGCGTTATTTCAATCTATGAAAATAAAAGCAATTTGTCTTTGAAAGATTGGATTGATGGTAGTGGTATATACAGTCAACCCGGACCGGAAGGTTATATTATTGAAAAGGCAGAAACGGTCAATATAAACAATATGGCGGCACAAAAAATATACGGTGTTGGCTCTAATGCGGCAAGGGGAATTTCAATTTATGTGCCATCTAATAATAAAATTTTCGGGATTATTCATCCTGCTGAAGTTGGAGGTGAAAATGCATTGGCATCCTTAAAATACAACTCCATTTGTGAAAAAATTGCTGGCATCTATTTCAAATTCACGGATTAAATTGACTGTATGTAAATAAAAATGCCACCTTAAATTTTTTAAGGCGGCATTTAAATTAAAGAAATTATTACGGGATAGTGTTTGATGATTTGTAGCAATAGGCGTTGAGATTATTGCAATCTATTGTCATGCAATCAACAAAACTGCAATTACATCCGATGGGAACGCCGCCGTTGGTCGGCACATCGGAAAAAGATGAGGCAATGGACACGTCGTTTAATCCAGGGAAGTCCTGTGTTTGATAATGAATGTGAGGGCCATGGAGAATCGTCTGTTGAGGGTCACTCCATTTTCTCCCGGAAGAACCAACTGTACCAATCACTTGACCTTGCACAACCTGCTGGTTTAGTTGCACGTTCACGGTTTTAAGGTGCGCCAGCTTGCCAAAATAGTTATTGCCGTAATCAATAATCACATAATTTCCCCAGCCGCCATTACACGTATCAATTGGCTCAGGGTCAGGACAGCTATTATCCAGATTAACTACTGTACCGGTAGCGGGAGCAAATACAGACTTTCCTCTGTCTTGTTCGCCTGCACCCCAGTTGAAATCCCAAGCATACTGCAGCGCGTTAATATGATTTCCTTGTCCATTCCCTTGCGACACCCACCATATCTCCCCTTCTTTAAACGGTAATTTCAAAGATGGCGGAGGGCCGAAGGCATAACTCGGATTAATAAAATCAAGATAAGCAGTCCCTGAGTAGGAATTACCTTGTTTGGAGAGACGGACGCTGTTGATGGTGATTCCGTTAGAGCGTTCTACTCCCTTGGCAGCGCTCCAAGCTCCTCCGTCAATATTAACTTTGTATGTTCGTTGAGCCAGTCCTTGCCAGCCGTTCTGACTGAGTTCAAATTGAATTCCAATTCTGTAATAGCTGTTGGCTGAGTAGTTTTGGATGGTTTGCCAGGAAGCGGTTGTTCCGTTGTATGCTTGGATTTGGCCGTTGGCGTTGAAGTAGATGTTAATGTCTGAGAGGCCGTTGTTGTTTTTTAGTATAAACAGAAATGTGTCTTGGTTGGTGGTTGGTTTTTTGACGGAGAAGTAGAGTGTTCCGTTTTCTGTTGGGGTGATGTTTCTTGAGATATCTATGTCTGCAAGGGTTGAAAAGGAGAGATGTTTTGCTCCTTCGTATGGAGTGCCGGTTGTTACAACATCAAATGCTGTTGAGCCGCTCCATGAATCCTGGCCGTTGAGGTCGCCGTTGTTTAAGGTGTTGAAGGTTTGTTCGTAGGTCCAGGCCGCATTCGCAGAACTTACAAACATCAACATCATCAAAATTCCAAGCAATGCTCCTGCTGTCTTTTTCATTTCTTGTCCTCCTTAGTTGGTTGTTAAAAAACCGTAGTCGCATTTTCAATCTGTTTATTGAGATTGAAAATGCTCAGGCAGTGTAGCAAGGGGTAAAAAAAAATGTCAAGGGCAGGCGCGGGGTTTGACAAATATTGAAACGTGAGCAAAGCTGAATTTATTGGGTTTATGGCTCTTTGACAAATGAGGTGAAAATGAGGATTCGGCTTTCTTTGGCGCTATTTCTTTGTTTGCTGTCGTTCGGTTTCTTGCCTGCCGTCGAGGCAGGTTCATCGGCAAACGATTTCTACGCCGGCAGTCATAAGGTTGACATTACGCCGTTAAGAAGCGTTTATATGGGCGGACAAAGTCTTGACCGGAAAAGCCAAGGGGTTCATGACCCGCTTTCCTGCAGGGCTCTTGCGATGAAAAGCGGAGACACGACGGTTGTCATCGCCTCGCTGGACGTTCTCGGTCTTTCTTTTATAGATGTTGAGGCCGTTCGTTCGGGAGTTCCTCTTCCGAAAGAAAATATTTTGATAACCGCGACTCACAACCATTCAGGACCCGACACAATCGGATTGTACGGCAAAAGGATTTTCCCGTTGCTTCGGGACGCGACGAACGATACATGGCTTATTTAAGATTCGGGGCGATAAATTGCGTCAACGGCGCGATTCAAAATCTTCAGCCCGCCGAACTCTATCTTTCTCAAAGCAATCAATGGGATCTTTCCCGTAATTCCCGCGTTCCGGATTCGCTTGACCAGACAATGGCCGTTTTAAGGGCGGTTAACAAGGAAGGAAAAACCATAGCCGTTTTGTTTAATTTTGGAGCGCACGCCGAAGTTCTGAAAGGGAAAAAAGAAATATCGGCCGATTTTCTCGGTCCGGTTTATCGCGAAGTTGAGCGGGAGTTCGGAGGCACGGCGATTTTCGTGAACGGCGCCTTGGGGGCGATGGTCGGGCCGGCGGAAAACGGAAAAAAACCGGAATCAAATTGGGAGTCAATGGAAAAATACGGCAAACGTTTTGCCGAGGCAGTCATACTGACCGCTCGGGACGGCTGGCGTGTTGAAAATCCTGACATCGCGATAAAACGCGAGGTCTTAAAAATTCCTCTTCAAAATTTCCGTTTTCGTCTGGCGATGGCGTTCGGTTTAATTCCCGAACGCTCGGCGGACGGCCGCATTACGAGCGAAATTAATTTTTGGCGTTTGGGCCCGGCATGGATTGTTACGGTTCCGGGCGAACCGTATCCGGCTTTCGCCGAACT
>Ga0076045_138_pt1 | contig 11373 bp, 9 predicted proteins | sample RifGroB1_FD_68142 | JGI IMG/M metagenome (GOLD analysis project Ga0076045, IMG submission 68142) | Parcubacteria (Azambacteria) bacterium GW2011_GWB1_46_27
CGCATAGAGGCCGAGTGCGCTCGCTTGTTCCCGTTTTGTCTGAAGCGAAGTGAAGTTACAAAACGCAATCCCGACAATTTAAATTTTCTTTTGCGCGGAGGAGTCGCATAGTGGCCGAGTGCGCTCGCTTGGAAAGCGGGTATACCGAAAGGTATCGCGAGTTCGAATCTCGCCTCCTCCGCGCAGTAGAAAATAATTGTCGGGAGAAAGCGGGTATACCGAAAGGTATCGCGAGTTCGAATCTCGCCCCCTCCGCCAATTTTTGATAAAATGAATTCATTAGAAATTTTACGAATTAACCATGACAACGCAAATTTTTAACGGGAAAGCAATTTTAGACAAAATTTTCAATCCGTATTCGCTGGCAATTATAAACGTCATTATTATTTTAATGGCCGAGTTTGCCGGCGGAGGGCGACTTTTCTTTAATTTGGGTCTTATTCATCTCATTGCTGTATTGTTCATCGTTCTGGCCGTCGCGAGAATTTTTGTCCATTACTACACGTTTGACCCGATTTTGGAAAAATTTTTGTACGCGAGCTTGGTGGCTTTCATCGTTTTTACCGTCTCTCACATCGTTGAGTTCACGAGCATGATGGTATTTAAAATATACCGAGACGCCACGTTCGCGAACGTCGTCAATTTTTATTTGATAAGCATTCTCACCCTTGCTATCGGGGCGGAACTGTTTTTAAAAGTGTATCGCGGGCGAGGCGCGCGTTTGATAATGTTGTTGAGCGGCATAATCGCCGCCATTCTCATTCTTATAGCGGCGTTTTTGATCAATCCTGAATTAATATCTTTGGAACCGGACAGCTGGATGCCGTTCGCGTACGTTTTGGCGTTGTTTGGCGTGGGTTTTTACGGAATTTTCAAGATGCTTCAAATCAGAAAATTGGTGCCGATAGCCGTCGGTTTTGTGAATTATTTGGTGGCGGCAATCGCGCTGATAATGCTGGCGGCGCTGTTTGGTATTTTTTACGAATTTTTGGAAGAGTATTTGGGAATCGCGGGTTATCAAATTATTTATTTCAGCCATTTCGCTTTTTACGCCGCCTTGAGCTTAATGTTTTTGGCATACGCCAAATTGTCGTATCTTGGTGAGTTTTACGAAGAAATCAAAAAAATTGTGCAAATTGGCCGCTAAGATTATTGCCTCTCCAATCAGAGAGTTTATTTTAATCGCGCTTATCGCGGGCGCCTTTAGTTTTTCATATTTTTTTCCGGATTATCGTCTTCCCGTTCTTTTGGCCGCTTTGCTCGGCTCTCTGGCGACATTCTGGCAGGCGTTTCGCGTCTTGCTTTTCGAGCGCCGTGTTTCCATTGAAACGTTCAATTCAGCCGCGCTTATTGTGTCTTTCGTCACCGCCGAATTCAGTTCCGCGGCTTTTATCGCCTTGATGCTTTTGTTCGCCGAACTGCTTGAATGGAACACAAGAACAAGATCAAGCCGCGCGATTGAAGAACTTTTGAAATTAAAGCCCCTGAAAGCTTTCAGGGAAAAAGGCGGAGAAAAGGAAGAAGTGCTCGCGGAGGACATTGAAAAAGGCGATGTCATCGTGGTTGAAAGCGGGTCGCGGATACCGGTTGACGGCGTCGTGATATTCGGCGGCGCGTCGGTGAACGAGTCCTCCGTGACCGGAGAATCCTTGCCGGCGCAAAAAACGATTGGCGACAAGGTTTTCGGGTCAACCTTGAATGAATCCGGAATTTTGAAAGTCAGGGCGGAAAGGGTCGGCAAAGAATCCACGCTTGAACGAATGGTTGAATTGATGAAAAAGGCCGCGGAAAACAAATCCCGGCCGGAAAAAATCGCCGACAAGTTCGCCGCGCTGTTCCTTCCGGTTGTCGCGCTTGCCGGAGCCGCGACTTATTTTTTGAGCGGCAACGTTTCAATGACCGTGGCGATTTTTTTGGTCGCCTGCGCCGATGACATTGCCGTCGCCATACCGCTTGCCATGACCGCCGCTATAGGCAGGGCCGCCAAGCGGGGAGTCATAATAAAAGGCGGAGAATGGCTGGATGTTTTGTCAAAAATGAGGACTCTTGTTTTGGATAAAACCGGCACGCTGACTTACGGCGTCTTTTCCGTGCGGGACGTCAAAATTGAACCCGGCGTTTCCGAAAATGAATTTTGGCAATCGGCCGCCGTCGCGGAAAAATTTTCCGAGCACGCCGTGGCAAGGGCCATCTTCAGGGAGGCGATGAAGCGCGTCGGTGAAATTCCCGACCCGGACGAATTTAAGGTTTACGGCGGCAGCGGGGTTATCGCGAAGCATGGAAATAACGAGATAGTGATAGGGGACGAAAGCATTCTTGTTCCGGCCGGCATTTCCGAAAGCGCAATAAAAGACAAATATAAAGATTTGTTCGCGGCCGGCAGGGCGAAGGCCTACGCGTTTTTGAATAAAAAACTCATCGGAGCTTTTGTTCTTGACGATATTCCCAGGCCCGAAGCCGCCGAAAGCGTTAAGAAATTAACCGACATCGGAGTCAAGCGAATAATTATGTTTACCGGAGACAATCCGCGAGTCGCCGCGGACGTCGCGCGGGCCCTCGGCATTAAAGAATTCCGCGCTTCAATGAGTCCCGAAGAAAAATTACTCGCGCTTGAAGCCGTTGAGGAAGAGTCGGGGCCGGTTGGCATGGTTGGGGACGGCATTAACGACGCTCCGGCGCTCGCCAGAGCGAACATCGGCATTGCCATGGGCGGGACCGGAACGGCGGTTGCCGTTGAAGCCGCCGACGCCATTATTCTTCCGGACGATTTGGGGCGAATTTCCGAAATTATATTGTTGGGACGAAAGACGCTGTCGGTCATCAAAGGAGACATCGTAATTTGGTTTTTCTCAAACGCGATCGGATTTGCCCTTGTTTTTTCGGGAGTATTCGGTCCGGCCCTCGCGGCGTTTTACAATTTTATCACCGATTTTTTACCCCTGATAAACTCGGCCCGGCTTTTCAGGGAAAAATGATGATTGACATCTCGTCCAATGTTTGATTAAATTGCAGATAAAAGGATCTTTTAAAATTTCTAAATTTGCCGAAAGGAGATGAGGAAATGAAAAGTATAGGCAAAACTCTGTTCTATGTCGCTTTGATGATCGCGCTGATCGGCGTTCCCGTCTATTATGTTGTTTCTTGGGATAAAGATATGGATGAGGTGACGAAATCAATGAGGCAGGCCGCGCAGAGCCACGATTCAATTACCGATTTTTTGGACGCGCTTGACAGGGGCGAAGTGGAGGCGGTTGAGATTGAAACCGGTTCAAATAAGCTGAAGTGGGTGACGACGAACTCAATCGTTTATCAAATTAACGCGCCTCCCGGTTTAGCCGATAATTTGGATTTCATCAATAATTTGCGGGAGAAAAAGATTGAAGTGAAAATAACTTCGCCCGCGTCTTCGTCCTGGTCCTATATTTTCTGGATTTTAATCATAATCGTTCCCATTATTCTTTTTATGAGCCTTGGTTCAAGGGCCGGCGGAGCGGGACCGAACCAAATTAATAAATTCACCTCGTCCCGGGCGAGAAAATTTGCCAGAGATAAAGATTCAAAAGAGCCGTCAATTACTTTTAAAGACGTGGCCGGCTGTGATCAGGCGAAGGAAGAGGTAAAAGAGGTCATTGATTTTTTGAAAAGTCCGGAAAAATTTCAAAAACTCGGGGCGAAAATACCCAAAGGAGTGCTTCTGGTCGGATCGCCGGGCACGGGTAAAACCCTGCTTGCCAGGGCGGTTGCCGGAGAAGCCGATGTCCCGTTTTTTTCCGAAAGCGGTTCCGGATTTGTTGAAGTGTTCGTCGGCGTCGGCGCGGCGAGAGTCAGGGACCTTTTCCTGCAGGCGAAAAAAAACGCGCCCTGCGTCGTTTTCATTGACGAGTTGGACGCGATCGGCCGACAGCGCGGCGCCGGATTCGGCGGAGGAAACGACGAACGCGAGCAGACCTTGAATCAGATTTTGATTGAAATAGACGGTTTTGAATCGGATAAAACCGTGATAGTGATGGCCGCGACCAACCGCCCGGATGTTTTGGATCCGGCTTTGGTCAGACCCGGACGTTTTGACCGTCAGATAGTGATAAACAAACCGGACATCAAGGGCCGCGAAGAAATTCTAAAAATTCACGCCAGGAACATTCCTCTGGCCGACGACACAAGCTTAACCGACATCGCGCGAGCAACGCCCGGATTCGTCGGGGCGGATCTCGCGAATCTGGTTAACGAAGCGGCTCTGATCGCCGGAAGAAGGAATAAGCAGAAAGTAGAGAGAAGTGATTTTGAAGACGCCAAGGACAGGGTGATAATGGGTCTGGCTCAAGGCAAAATAATGAATCAGAGAGAAAAACGGATTGTGGCGTACCACGAGGCAGGGCATACTCTTGTCGCCAAGAGTTTGCCAAACACCGACCCCGTCAACAAAGTTACGATAATTCCCCGCGGCCTGTCGTTGGGAGCGACTCATTCTTTACCCGAGGAAGACAGGCGCCTGTACTTCAAAGATTATCTTTTGGACGAAATTTCCGTGCTTTTGGGCGGCCGGGTTGCCGAAGAATTGTTGGGTGAAGGAGTGACCAACGGCGCGAGCAACGACATTGAGCGGGCGACGCAATTGGCCAAAGCCATGGTCTGCCAGTGGGGAATGAGCAATCTGGGATTGCTTTTGTACGGGAACGGCAATAAGGAGGTATTTTTGGGCCGGGATTTCGGCCATGTTAAGGACTATTCGGACGAAACCGCGAAATTGATAGACATGGAAGTGAAAAGAATCATTGACGAACGCCACGCGGCCGCGAAAGAGATTCTGACGGCGCGACGGACAACACTTGATAAACTGGCGAACAAACTTCAGGAAAAAGAAACGCTGGACAAAGAAGAAATTGACGATATAGTTTCCAATTAGAATTCAATTTAAAAGGGCTTTAAAAATGCCCTTTTTGATTTGACCCCGTTTGACCGAATGTTTATTTTGTGATATATTTAGAAAAATTAAGAAAAATCAACATGAGTAATCCTGAAATTTCTAAAAAATCGGAGGAGTTAAAAATGTCCGCGTCGGTTGAAAAAATTGAAAAACCCGAAGAGGAAAACCCTGAAGCGTTGAAAGCAAAAGTGCGTTTATTGCAAGGACAATTAACGGAAGCGCTGAATGTGATTGGCTATTTGGAAAATGAGGTTGAAAATTACAAAGAGATGGCGGTGAACGACAAGTTAACCGGTTTGAAAAACCGCCGGGCTTTTGAAGAAGAACTGATGCGGGTGGCGAAAGAAATACATTTCGGCAGAGTGTATCCCGAGCGCCGGCAGAAATTCTATATTAAGGACGCGGCTCTGATTTTTCTTGACATAGACAATTTTAAAAAAGTAAATGACACTTACGGCCACTTGAGCGGCGACAAGGTGTTACAGGAAGTCGCGGCGATATTGAAACAACACACGAGAGATACCGATTTCACCGGCCGCTGGGGCGGGGAAGAAATGGTAGTCATGCTGTTGGGTGCCGGAGAAAAAGAAGGCGCTCAAAAAGCCGAAGAGTTGAGAAACGCTTTGATGGCAAAGGAAATTCTTGTTAAAGATTCGGAGATTCTACGCGTTACCGCTTCTTTCGGCGTTGCCGCTTTTGGTTTACACGTTTAATCAGATTATGGAGGAAAAATTAGAGCAATTTCACTGATTAAAGAAAAAAATAAAAGCTCCGTTCCCGCGGAGCTTTTTCTTTTTAACGAGATTTGCATCTAATAAAATTCGTGGTATAGTTTAACTGCAAATTCGCAAGAGGTCTAAATTATGGACTCTCAAATTAACGAGATAAAATCGCGGATTGATGTCGTTGAAGTCATCGGCGGGTATGTTCGGTTGCAAAAAGCCGGAGCGAATTGGCGCGCGAATTGCCCGTTTCACAACGAGCGGACTCCCTCTTTCATGGTTTCGCCCTCGCGCCAGGTTTGGCGGTGTTTCGGCTCCTGCGGCGAAGGCGGAGACGTCTTTTCTTTTTTGATGAAAATTGAAGGGATTGAGTTCGTTGACGCCTTAAAAATTTTAGCCCAAAAAGCCGGCGTTATTTTAAAAAGGGAGGACCCGAAATTAAAAAGCGAACGCCGGAAATACTGCGATATCTCCGAAATGGCGGCGGGATTTTTTGAAAAAAATTTGGAAACTGCCGCGGTCGGCAAAGAAGCGAAAAAGTATCTTAAAGAACGCGGTTTGAAAGACGAAACAATCAAAGAATTCCGGCTCGGCTGGGCGAGCGAGTCCTGGGACGAGCTTTTGAATTTTTTAATCGCGAAAGGATACAAAGCCGCCGACGTTGAGAAAGCGGGGCTCGCGGTTAAAAAACAAAATGAGAACCGATGGTTTGACAGATTTCGCGGCCGGATAATTTTTCCGATTTTTGATTTGCACGGTCAGCCGATCGGTTTCGGCGGAAGAATTTTCAAAGAAAACGCGGACAAAGAAGCGAAATACCTGAACAGTCCTCAGACATTTCTTTACGACAAAAGCAAAGTTCTTTACGGTTTGAATTTCGCGAAACAGGAGATAAGAAGGCGGGAAAAATGCGTTTTGGTGGAGGGCTACATGGATTTGATCATGAGCCATCAGGACGGATTGAAACATTGCGTCGCCGTTTCCGGAACCGCTCTGACTCCTTTTCAGCTCGCGATTCTCAAGCGTTACTCGGACAATCTCATTTTGGCTTTTGATATGGACGAGGCCGGCCAGAAAGCGGCGGACAGGGGCATTGATCTTGCCCGGAATTTGGGCTTTAATATCCGCGTTCTTATTTTGCCCGAAGGAAAAGATCCGGCCGATTACGCCCTGAGCCATCCCTGTCGTCTTGAGACGGAAGCCGAAACGGCCAAGCCGATAATGGAGTACTATTTTGAAAAAGTATTCCATAAATTTAAAGCCGATTCGGCGGAAAATAAAAAAGAGATCGCGAAGATTCTTTTGCCCCAAATTCGGCAAATTCCCAATCAAATAGAGCAGGCGCATTGGATCGCCGAACTGGCCGGACGGCTCGGCGTTAGAGAAGAGGTCGTTATCGGCGAGTTGAAGCGAAATCGTGAAGGCAACGATGTTCCGTCCGAAATTGACGAGATAACGCGCGAAACGGCTCAAAAATCGCCGAACAAGCCGCGGGAAGAAGTGTTCGGAGACCATCTCGTTTCTCTGCTTTTAAAACATAATCTGCATTTTGACGTTATTCGGGATTTTGACTTTTCTCCGCTGAAAAATTTTACCTTCGCGCTGGCTCTGGAGCATTTCAAAAAAAGCGATGGAGAATTCAATTATGAAAAAATTTATCGCGATACGCCAGACCACTTGAAAAATTATCTCAATAAAATAGAATTGGAAAGTCAAAACTTTGAAATAAAAGATCCGCTGTTAGAGATTAAAAGCTGTTTTACGAATCTTCGGCGCCATCTTTTGGATAAGCGGATGGAAGAAATAAAAATAATTCTCGGACAGGCCGAAAAAAGCAAAGCTCACGGGCAAGACGCCGAATTGATGGTAAGATTCCAGCGGCTCGCGTCCGAGCGTCAAAAATTGGAAAAAATTTAAAAAAATGAAAAAAACTAAAAGCAAAAAAACTGCCCGCCTTCGCGGGCCGGCGAAGAAAACGGTTCGACGAGTTCACCGCGAAAAAGCGGCAAAAAAAGTCAAAAAGCCTGCCCGCGCAGGCGGGTCGGTGAGAAAGGCGAAGAAAGCCAAAAAGCTCAAAGTCCGTGCCGAGAAAATCCGTCCGGAAACCGTTTTCTCGGAAGAGAAAATAAAAGCGCTGATCAAACGCGGCGGCCAGCGCGGCTTCGTGACCGAAACCGAAATTTTGCATTTCTTTCCGTACGTTGAAGTTGACATTGAGGCCTTGGAAAACTTGTATCAGCGTCTTGAAACCGCCGGCGTTGAAGTGATAAAAGCGAAAGAGCTGCTGGAGTTGGCGGAAGAAATGCCGAAAGTCACCAAAAAAGAACTTCAAAAAGCGACGCATATCGCCGGTGATCCCAACATGCTCAACGACTCGGTTCAGATGTACTTGAGGGAAATTGGGCGAACCGCGCTTCTGACCGGCGAGGAAGAAAAAGAGTTGGCCAGAAGAAAAGACGCGGGAGACGAAGAAGCGAGATTGAGATTGATAAGGGCGAATTTGCGGCTGGTCGTCAGTATCGCCAAAAGATACATCGGTCGCTCGCCCAATTTAAGCTTTCTTGATTTGATCCAGGAAGGAAACATCGGGCTTTCGCGGGCCGTTGAAAAATTTGACTACAAACGCGGCTACAAATTTTCAACTTACGCCACATGGTGGATCCGTCAGGCGATTACCCGGGCGCTCGCGGATCAGGCGCGCACCATCCGCATTCCGGTTCACATGGTTGAGACAATCAGCAAATATACCCAGGTCAAGCGCCGGCTTTTGCAGGATTTGGGGCGGGAACCGCTGGCCGAAGAAGTCGCGGCCGAGATGAACGTTGACGTTGAAAAGATCAGGCACATCATCAAAATTTCCCAGGAAATAGTTTCGCTTGAAGCGCCGGTCGGAGAAGGCGAGGAAGACAGCACTTTGGGCGAATTCATTGAAGACGAAAAAGGGGTCGTGCCTTCGCAATCCGCGGCCCAGCGGCTTTTGAGAGACCAGATTGGAGAGATTTTCAACGACCTCGCGCCGAGAGAGCAGAAGATTTTAAGGATGCGATTCGGTCTTGACGACGGCGTCAGCCACACTTTGGAAGAAGTCGGTTCGGAATTCGGGGTTACCCGCGAAAGGATTCGCCAGATTGAAGCCAAAGCCCTTGAAAAAATCAGACAGCATCAGGCCCTGAAGAAATTAAAAGGATATTAAAGTATCACTTGATTTTTCGGAGCAAAAAGTTATAATTCATAACGTAATTGTTCTTTTTATTAAAGCCGCCTTAAAAAGCGGCATATTCCGGGGTAGCGCAAGGGTAAAATTCATGAATTATTATGTTTACATTTTACAAAGTTTAAAGGATAAAAAATTTTATATCGGTTGTGCAACAGAATTAGAAAAACGGTTAAAATATCATAATAATGGCAGTAATAAATCCACTCGATATCGACGGCCATTCGTATTAGTATATTTTGAAAAATACAATGATAAACATTTGGCTTTTCAAAGAGAATTTTTTCTTAAATCACCAAAAGGTTTTCTTGAAAAAAAGAAAATTATTGATAACTTAATAGATTCCGGGGTAGCGCAGCGGTAGCGCAGAGGACTGTTAATCCTTTGGTCGTGGGTTCGAATCCCACCCCCGGAGCATATAAAAAACCACCACGATGTGCATCGTGGTGGTTTTTTATATGCTCCCGAATTGAAACCTTCGCAAACTTTTGAAATTATTTTGCCAAATCTGATACATAAATCCAAAAAACGAAATCTGAAATGATGCGCCCCGCCACTATTTTTCTGGGGCAAAGGAGGCGGGGCGACGGACTCGCCCGCGCGGAGGAGGGGGCTGGGGAGGAATCCGCGCGGGCTTCGGCTTTCTTTTTTGAAAAAATCGGCGGTTACAAATTACAAACCAATGGAATGACTACTGACATAGTAACTAAAATCAGACCGAGTACAAATATAAAGAGGGTAATATTAATTTCTGAATACCACTTGGTAATTTCTGAAAAATGTTTTTCCTCTCTCAAATTAACTTCATCCCCGCGTTGGTCATTTCTCCACTTATCATAATTGTTTTTAAATTCTTTTTCAATTTTCTCAAACTCATTTGGAGTAATTTCTTCCCTTGAGAATTTTACAGCATTATTGGAAAAATCCGTTAGCCATCGAGATAATTTTTTTAGATATTGGATATAAGGAATAGAATTTACGATTCACTTAAGTTAGGAGCTTGGGTAACAGCAGCAGTATTCTTATTGAATACCATCCTGTCTTGGGGAAAGATAGAAGTGATTCAGTTATTTGGAATACAACCAGTTACAGGAATAACAACAACTCTTGGAAATAAAGTGATAGATGTAATCAACAGTTTGAACTTAGTTGATATAAACATATCTTCTATAGTTTTGACTTTTATTTCAGCAGTAATAATATCTTTAGTAGGTATTTACTTATATGACTGGATTAATCTACCAGCAGGTTTGAGTGGATGGAAAAGAATTGCAGCAATTTTGTTTTGGGGAACTTTAGTATTTGGATTTTTACTTGTATGGGGTTTTAAAATCCCAGCAGCAAGTATTTTAGTGATGTTGATAGTTTACTATATAGCTGCAGCATTTGTTACTGGTTTGCTTCAAACTTATGCACCTAAACTAATTGGTTCAATTTAAGGCAATTTGCTTTATAAGGAATTGCCTTAGCATTTGCCTAATTGAAAATGAGAAAGATATTAGCATTAGCATTTATAATAATATTAGGAATAACTTTAGTTTCAGCTATAGTGGAAGCTCCTGAAGTGGAAACATCCTTTTTTGAAAAAATAATTAATCAATTTAAAAATATCTTTTCAATAGGAACTTTTTCAGTAATTGGGGATAGTCAAGGATGCAACTTACAACCTAAAACAACTTTATATTTACAAAAAGGGCAGAAATTAAATCCAAACCAAATTTTAAATTCTGAATGTGCAGGAGAAGGGTTAGCAGACTGGTTTAATAATTGGAAAGCATGGGTAGAATTTGGAAAAAATTTTAATCAGGAAATAACTTGTGGTTCAGATGAGTGTGAAATCCAATTTTATTGTTGCCCAGCTCTTTCTTGCTCTTCACCAACAACAATTTCCTGTCAAATTGAGAAAGATTCTGTAGGAAATACTTGGTATAGATGTCCAAATGAGGAAAAAATCTTGTATTATGAGAATAATTATAAGTATTGCCCAAGTGTGGAAAAAGTAATTTGCTGGTATAAAGAAGCAGGAAGTTGCAAGACAAGAGAATATTCAAAATCATTATGTTCTGAATGTGGAAAAGGAGATTGTAGTTCTTATATGAATTCTCCTCTTTATAATTCTCAATCAACTTGTAATTCTGCAATAGAATGCACAAATGAATGCAAACCCTTAGATTTTGGAAAATTCTGCTCATCATCTACAGCATATCAAACTTGTGAAAAATCAGGAGATTGTTATAAAATTAAAATAACAAATTGTCCATCAGGACAGGTTTGTAGCAATGGGGAGTGTATTGTTTCAGGAGAAGAAGATGAAGAAGAAAAAGAGGAAGAAGTCAAAACATTATCTTTAACTTCAAATGCTTATAATGAAGCAACCCCAGAACAAATTGCAAGAGCAATGTGTAATCTTGGTTATGAATGTCCAATTACAAATGATAAAATATTAACAAGTGAGGAAATAAATGTAGAAGATTATAATTGGACTATAAAATGTGTAAGTTCTGTTGTTATAC
>Ga0076045_139_pt1 | contig 11329 bp, 9 predicted proteins | sample RifGroB1_FD_68142 | JGI IMG/M metagenome (GOLD analysis project Ga0076045, IMG submission 68142) | Parcubacteria (Azambacteria) bacterium GW2011_GWB1_46_27
ATCATCGGCTACAGAAAAATTTACTATACCGTTTCCGGAATTTTAGTTTTGATAAGCTGGGTTTTTTTGATTGTTTGGGGTTTGAAACTCGGCATTGAGTTTACCGGCGGAAGTTTAATTGAAGTTGGTTATAAAGACGCGCGTCCGGCGATTGAAGAGATTAAGCAAAAACTTGAGCCGCTGAATTTAGGTACCGTAAATATTACCCCGACGGACCAGAACGCGGTCATGCTCCGGCTTAAGGATGTTGACGAATCGACTCATCAGCAAATTCTCGGCGCCCTGAAAGACGGGAAGGAACTGGACGAAAAAAGATTTGAATCCGTTGGTCCGACGATCGGCAGGGAATTGAAGACGCGTTCGGTGCAGGCAATTATCATAGTGTTGTTCGCGATAGTCATTTATCTTGCCTGGGCTTTTCCCTGTTCGTTACGGCGATTTTGACGGTTTTGGGTTTTTCGGTGCATGACACGATTGTTGTCTTTGACAGAATCAGGGAGAATCTTAAAAAAGGAGGCGTTGAACATTTCAACGATATCGTGAACAAAAGCGTGAACGAGACCCTGACGAGATCAATCAACACTTCTTTGACCGTTCTTTTCGTGCTTTTGGCGATTTATTTTTTCGGCGGAGCCACGATCGCCAATTTCTCCTTGACTTTGATAATCGGGATTATCGCGGGCACCTATTCGTCCATATTCATCGCGAGCCCTTTGGTTGTGAGCTGGGAGTTGTGGGCACGGAAAGGAAGGTAAGGGACTTGACAGTTTAGAGGGCTGATGATATTCTTTAAATTACGATATCTAAATATTTTAAGATATGGCCGGGAAAAATACTTGGATTCGGCTTGAATCAAGCCGAAGCGATTACGCTTGAGGCAATCGGTCAGAAATACGGCATCACCCGCGAGCGGGTCAGGCAAATTGAATACGACGGCTTGAGCGTGTTAAGACAGCCGCAGCGCCTTGAGTCGCTTAATTCGTTTTTTGAATTGGCGCAAAGCCATTTGAGGGACCGTGGCGATTTTCAGGAGGAGCAATCGCTTTATAAAGAATTGGGGCAGACGATTAATCTCGCGCCGCGGCAGTTTTATTTTGCTTTGTATTTGAACAAAAATTTTCATTATTTGCCGGCTGGCCGCCAATATAACGCCGCCTGGACGATAAATAAAAATTCCGCGGCAAAAGTTCAGAAAGCGATAAATCAGATCGTAAAGGAACTCCGGATGATTCGCCGGCCCGTTTCGCAAAACGAGATTCTGGCAGTCGGCGCGCGGCATCTCAAACAAACGGTCGGTTTTTCTCTCGTGTCCGACACAATTACCAATTCTTCTTTGGCGCTCGCGAAGGAGATAGCGAACAATCCGTTCGGCGAATACGGACTCGTTCATTGGGCCGACATCAATCCCCGCGGCGTTCGCGACAAGGCCCATTTAATTTTCAAGAGGCACGGCAAGCCCCTTCATTTCCGGGAAGTCGCCGAGCATATAAATAAGGCCTCTTTTGATTCGCGTTCGGCGCATCCGCAGACGGTCCACAACGAACTGATTAAAGACCAGCGTTTCGTGCTGATCGGCCGGGGAATTTACGCTTTGAAGGACTGGGGTTATGAACCCGGAACTGTCAAGGATGTTTTGTTAAACTTGTTTAAAAAAAGCCGCCGGCCTCTTTCCAAAGACGAAATCATCAACAAAGTAACGGCTCAGCGTTTGGTGAAGGCAAATACGATTTTATTGAATCTTCAGAACAGGAATTATTTTGAACGGACCGCGGACGGCAAATATTCGCTTAAAGACAAAGCGATTACCGCCGAAGCATAACGGCCAACGATGCCTTACTTTTTGGCAAAAACCGTAGATATTTTTTTAAGCTATTGGTGGATATATTCACCAATAGTCTTATTTTTACTCTTTAGAGCTCTTTGGCTCGTTTACATCCAAACTTTAACCGCCAAAGCGATAAACTGGGTGCTTTTGGAGGTTAAAATTCCGAAAGAAATATTAAAGACGCCCAAGGCGATGGAGCAGTTTTTCGCCGGATTGTCCGGCGTCAAAAGCGGCGCGAATTTCGTGGAAAAATGGTGGGAGGGAAAGATTCAGCAGTGGATGAGTTGCGAGATAGTCGGCAAAAACGGCGACATTTATTTTTTTATTCGCACTCCGGTCGGCTTCAGAAATTTGGTTGAAGCGAACATCTATTCCCAGTATCCGGACGCCGAAATCAAAGAGGCGCCGGATTATGTTTTTGACGTGCCCGAAGACGTTCCGAACAAGGATTATAATCTGTGGGGCACGGAATTCGTATTAGTGAAAGAAGACGCTTATCCCATCAGAACATACATCGCGTTTGAGGAACAGGTTGAAGAAAAACGGCTTGATCCGCTGGCGAACCTCGCGGAGGTTTTGAGCAAACTAAAAGACGGCGAACAAATCTGGCTTCAATATCTTGTCAAACCGGCGGACGACGAATGGAAAAAGAAGGGAGACGCGCTGGTCGCGAAATTAATCGGCAAGAAAATTCCGTCAAAAGAAGGTCCTTTGTGGAAAGCCCTTGTCTGGGTCGGTCAGTTTTTCCGGGATTTAATCATCGGCTTGTACAAAATTCCCGAACAGCTTTCCGCGGACGAAAAAAAAGAAGCAATGGCTTCTTTGATGCAATATTTGTCGCCGGGCGAAAAAGAAGTTGTCGCGGCGATAGAAATGAACCTTTCAAAAATCGGGATGGATACGGCTATTCGTTTCATTTACATCGGCCGAAGCGACATTTTTTCCCGCGGGAACATTTCGGCAATTATCGGAACTTTCAAATTGTTCAATACTTTGAATCTCAACGGCTTCAGGCCAAATAAGCTGGCAAGCACGTCGGTTGATTATTTTTTCAAAAAGCGGCGGGAATACGCCAAAAAAAGACGGCTTTTGAACGCGTATAAACTTAGAATGTTTACGTCCAAACCCTTTGTTTTGAACATTGAAGAATGGGCGACGATTTATCATTATCCGACTTACATCATTGAAGCGCCGACGGTTCGCCGGATAGAAGCCAAGAAAGGCGAGCCGCCAATCGGTCTGCCGACATAATAAAAACACTATGGACGATATCACATATTTCGCGGAGGCAAATTTTCGCGACAAGCGAACCAGATTCGGAATAAAGCGCCAGGACCGGCGCAAACACGTGTACGTCATCGGAAAGACCGGCATGGGCAAGACCACGATTCTGGAAAATATGGCCATCCAGGACATACAGTCCGGCGAAGGCATTGGTTTCATGGATCCGCACGGCGATACCGCCGAAAAGCTCCTTGATTACATTCCGGAAGAGCGGATTGACGACGTGATCTATTTTAATCCGGCGGATATTCAATTTCCGATTGCTTTTAACGCGATTGAAAATGTTGACCCTGACAAGCGGCATTTGATGGCTTCGGGTCTTGTCGGCGTTTTTCATAAATTATGGGCCGAGACATGGGGCCCGCGGCTTGAGCATGTTTTACGAAACACCATTATGGCGCTTCTTGAAGTTCCGGACAGCACTCTTTTGGGGATTATGAGGATGCTTGTTGACAAACAGTTTAGGAAGAAAATCGTTGAACAGCTTAAAGACCCCGTGGTAAAGAGTTTTTGGACGGAGGAATTCGCCAAGTATTCGGATAAATTCCAGACCGAAGCCGTCGCGCCGATTCAAAATAAAGTCGGTCAATTTTTGACAAGCTCGTTGATCCGCAACATTGTCGGACAAACTCATTCGGCCATTGATATCCGAAAAGCGATGGACGAAGGGAAGATTGTGATTATGAATCTTTCCAAGGGCAGGATCGGCGAAGATAATTCGGCGCTTTTCGGCGCGATGCTTATCACAAAGATTCAGTTGGCCGCCATGTCGCGGGTTGATACGCCTGAAGAGGAGCGCAAAGATTTTTTTCTTTACGTTGACGAGTTTCAGAATTTTTCAACCGAATCGTTCGCCAACATATTGTCCGAAGCCAGAAAATACCGTCTTAATTTGACGCTGGCTCATCAATACATCACTCAAGTTCAGGAAGAAGTCAGGGACGCGGTTTTCGGGAATGTCGGAACGATGATAACCTGCCGGGTCGGCGGGGCCGACGCCGAATTTTTGGAAAAAGAATTCAGCCCGGAATTTATGTTGAACGATATAGTGAATCTGGGTTTCGCGAGCATTTATTTGAAGTTAATGATCGACGGCATCGCTTCAAGACCGTTTTCGGCTGCGACCTTGCCGCCGATTCCAAAACCCGAAGTGAGTTATCGCGACGAGATTATCAAGCGTTCAAGAGAAAGATACGGAACCGCCCGCGAAGAAGTTGAACAAAAAATTATTGAGTGGTCTCGGCCGATTGAAGCGTCTGTTTCGGGGGCCAGCTTCGCCGCCGAGGCGGGGGAAGGCATGTCCGCCCGGGCGGGCGCTTCATTCGCGCCGCAAAAACCGCTTTACGACGCTCATTGTTTTGTTTGCGGCCAGAAAACGCAGGTTGTTTTCGTGCCTGACCCGAATCGGCCTGTGTATTGCAAGGAACATCTGAATCTCATAAAGGAAAAAGGAGCCGCGCCTATGCCCGCGCGTGCGGCCGGGTCAGTCAGCCAGCGGCCTGAGCCGCAGGCGATGGCAGGCTTGCCTGCGCACGCAGGCGGGCCTCCTCCAGCCGCTCCGAGGCAATTTTTTCCACAACGAGTTTCGCCTCCGCCGCGCGTTCCGGAACGGGCGCCTGCCCGAGCAAACGGCGGGCCTGCAATTTCCAAGCGGTCACCCGAGGAACGAATAAGTTTGAATGAGGCCTTCAAAAAACCGCCGGTTCTTTTCCGGTCTGAAAAAAAAGAACACCGCAAAGTGAACGTTGACGAACTCAAAAAAATTATTGATGAGACGGTGAACAAAAAAGAAGAAGAATAAAAAAATACCCCCTTCGGGGTATTTTTTTAGCGCGTCCGTCAGGAAGGCATAATTACATCTTTGCTTTTTCAACCCTTTCCACGTATTCTCCTGTTTCGGTATTGATCTTGACGACGTCGCCGGCGTTGATAAACAGGGGAACGCTGATTTGGGCGCCGGTTTCCAAAATGACGGTTTTAGAGCCGCCTTGCGCCGTGTCGCCTTTAATGCCGGGCGGCGCTTCGGCGATTTTCAAATCAATTTTGATTGGCAGGGAAATGTTTATGATTTTATCCTGGAAACTGACGGCATCCACAAGGGTGTTCGGTTTGAAAAATTTCACGCTTTCATCCAGTTGATCCTGCGTCAGAGTAAATCTGTTTTGAGGATTTTCCGGCTCGCAGAAAAAATACTGGCCCCTGCTGTTGTAGAGGTATTTTACCTGGGAGCGGGTTATCTCCGCTTCCTCCAGTTTGTCGTTCTGATGGAAAGTCCGTTCAACAATCTTTCCGTTAATCAGATTTTTTATTTTCGTCTGGGCAACCGGTTTTCTTTGCTGCATTCTCAAAAATTGAAATTCAAGAACAACGTACGGCTGGCCGTCCATGACGATGTAAGTTCCGGGTTTTAGTTCGTTGTAGGAAAGCATATTAATAAGATTTCATGTTAAATTTACCCAGTTATCTTATCTGATTTTTTAAAAAATTTCAAGAGTTTTGACTTAAGCTTGTAAAAATCAGATTTTATTGTATAATATCAATCATGACTATTTCAAAAACGAAGAAAGTATTCGTTGCGATGTCGGGCGGCGTTGATTCAAGCGTCGCGGCTTTGCTGTTAAAGCAAAAAGGTTACGATGTCGTCGGGGTTTTTATGAAAAATTGGTCTCAAAATCTGGCGGGCGGGGAGTGTGCTTGGGCAAGAGACCAGGAAGACGCGAGAAAAGTCGCGGCGAAAATCGGCATTCCGATTTATACTTTTGATTTTGAAGAGGAATACAAGAAACGGGTGGTTGATTATATGCTTAAGGAATACGCGGCGGGGAAAACGCCCAATCCGGACGTGATGTGCAATAAGGAGATCAAGTTCGGTTTGTTTTTGGAAAAAGCCCTTTCATTGGGGGCGGATTTCGTCGCGACGGGACACTACAAATGATACAGAAATTGCTGAAAATTTTGGCATTGAAAATTCATTGAAAATTGAAAATTATAAATTGAAAATTGCGAAAGATCAGAATAAGGATCAAAGCTACTTCCTTTGGACCCTCACACAAGAACAATTAAAACATTGTTTGTTTCCGATAGGCGATTATCTGAAATCAGAGGCCGGAGGTGCTGAGGAGCAGAAGCGACGAAGTATTCGCGAAACGGCAAGGAAATTCGGTTTGCCGACAGCCGATAAAAAAGACAGTCAAGGGGTTTTTGCCGAGTTTTTGAAATCGCGAATTCCGGCAAATCCGGGACAGATTAAGACCGTTGACGGAAAAGTCGTCGGCGAGCACGATGGCCTCGCGTTTTATACCGTTGGCCAGAGGCATCTTAAAATATCAAATCTCAAAAATCAAAAATCAAACAGTTTGCCGGTTTATGTTTCCGAAAAGAATATAAAAACCAATACAATAGTTGTGGCCGAAGGAAACGATAACCCAGCGCTGTTTCAAAGCGAACTCACGGTTAATGACATTCATTGGATTTCGGGGATTGAGCCGTCTTTGCCTTTGAAATGCGAGGCGCGAATTCGCTATCGTCAGCCGCTTCAATTCTGTACCGTTAACCTGCAACCTATAACCCACAACCTACAAGCCATCTTTGACGAGCCGCAGAGGGCGGTTACTTCCGGCCAATCAATCGTATTTTATCGGGGTGAAGAAATGCTCGGCGGGGGAGTGATTGCCAATTTCATGTTTTAGGCACACACATATGACGGTTACTCCAATTATTTGAACTGCAGACATACTGAACCTGTATAAAATTTAATTTCAAAGATTATGGGATTTGTAATTATTGCCGTTATCATACTAATATTTGCGACTTATAAGTTAAGCGAGGCGTTGAAGAACAAGCGCTCGCTTGCTTTATTGTTATCTCTAAAAAAATACGAACCCGATTTTAAAAATGCCTTAATCGATTTCCAAAGCTTAGCCCAAGGCAATTGGTATATTAGCGACCGGCAGTACCGCTTATGGAAGGATAAATACGAATACTTAGCCGGAATGCTTAATCCAGTTTTTTACAAGATTAAAAACAAGAACCCTTTTAAAAAGCTAGTTATGGATTTTGCCGGTTTCTGGTATGAGGGACGGAAGTTGTTTATAGACGGCTTTAACGAAAAATTTGTTAAACAAGAGTCGTCAGTAATTAAGCGGATATTAAGCGAAAAGGAAATACAAAATAATAACGATCAAGTTACGGCCATCGCTTCCGATGAGGACAATACGCTATTGGTGGCGGGCGCGGGTACAGGTAAAACAACAACTATATTGGGCAAATTAGCCTATCTCATAGAACGGGTAGGAGTGAAGCCCGAAGACATTTTACTCTTATCCTTTACCGGTAGGGCTGTGGAAGAACTGACTGACAGAATCAGTAAAAAATTCTCTGATAAAAACATTAAAGCTCTTACTTTTCATAGTTTTGGTTTGTCCATAATTGGCAAAGTGCTCGGACAAAAACCCGACTTGGCATTTTCTACCGGCGCAGGCAGGCAAAAATTTCTGAATGAACAGTTTGATATGCTTCTAAAAAACTCAGATTATCTTCACCGAGCCGTGGAATACTTCGCCTATTATTTTAAGCCGGTTGTTTTGGAGCCGGGATTTAAAAATTTTGACGACTATTACAAGTATGTTAAAACTGAACAAAACCTTACCTTGCAGAAAGAACGGGTTAAAAGCCAGCAGGAAGTTATGATTGCTAATTTTTTGTATATCAACGGCATTAACTATGTTTACGAGCAACCATATAAACATCCTACTTCCACAAGTGAATATAGGCAGTACAAGCCTGATTTTTATTTGGCTGACTATGATATTTACCTCGAGCATTTCGGCATTAACCGCAACGGCGAAGTTCGTTTTACTCAAAATGTAGCCCAGAATGCCGTTCGAACAAAAAAATACCAAGCGGAAATGGCATGGAAACGGGACTTGCATAAAAAGCACCAGACCATACTGGTTGAGACTTTCAGCTATGAATTTACAGAAAGAAACTGGATGGAGCGGCTAACCAGCAAGCTCCAAGCCCACAACGTAAATTTTTCCAAGCGCAACATTGGGGAAATATTTTCAACTTTAAAAGCAAGTGGTAGCGTTAAACAAATAGTTGAGTTGTTCGGTACTTTCTTGGATTTGAGCAAATCTAACGGTTATACCTTGCCAAAACTGCAAAGCATAATTTTATCTCGTAACAGCACAAGAGAGTTGGCGTTTTTTGACATCTTTTCTCCCATATATCAAGCATACGAGAAATATTTGGACCGGACGAATTCCATTGACTTCCATGACATGCTTATTAAAGCCGCCAATTTCATAAATGAAGGACAATTTAAAACTAATTTCAAATATATCATTATTGATGAATTTCAGGATTTTTCCAAAAGCAAGTATTTGCTGGTTAAAGCGTTATGCGAACAGAATCCTGGCGTCAAGCTGTTTTGTGTGGGCGATGATTGGCAATCAATATTCCGCTTCGCGGGTTCTGATATTTCGCTTATGACAAACTTTGAAGAAGACTACGGGTTTACTAGAAAAAATCAGCTGATTATTACCAATCGTTTTAACAACCAGCTTGCTGTTGTTTCAAACCAGTTCATTCTGAAAAATCCCCATCAGATAAAAAAGGAAGTTAGGTCGGAAAAAACCGTATTTGGTGAAGCGGTGGAAATTCTCCATAAGAGAAATACTAATGATACAGAGCAACTCCTGAGGGAAATTTTAAGTTCTCTTAACAAAACTGCGGCTGGAGAAAGGAAGATTGCAACCGTTTTTTTGTTGGGGCGTTATAAACATAACAAACCAGGTGACTTTTTAAAGTATCAAAACCAATATAAAAAGCTATCCATTGAATTTCTCACTATTCATGCTTCCAAAGGCACTGAAGCCGATTATGTAATAATCATGGATGTGCTTGCTGGCAAGTACGGCTTTCCTTCCGAGGTAACGGACGATCCTCTTTTGGAAATTGTTTTAAGCAAAGGAGATTCATACCCGCATGCGGAAGAACGACGCCTTATGTATGTCGCCATGACCCGCGCCAGGCATAAAGTTTTTATCATCACGGAAGACGGCAGGCAATCCGTTTTCGTTTTGGAACTGGAAGGATCAAAAAACCCTAATACTACTACCATGAGGTGCGAGGATTGCGGAGGAGAAATGGTTAAAAGGAAAGGGCCTTACGGCACTTTTTATGGCTGCATTAATTATCCGAAGTGCGATTTCAAGGTAAATATAAGGCGTGCGCATTAGTTAACTTTAAGTAATCGGTGAAAAACGGGATTAGGCCATCTAATGGGATAGTGGACAATTTTTTTTATTTTTAGTAAGCTGGAGTCAGCGCATTAACAATTTGTAAAAAAGGAGAGGCGAGTGGAACGATTGTGGTACTTGTGGTACTGGCTGTCGGAGGAGCCGATGACTTGGCAATCAATCGCTGGGTTTATCGTCAATATCGTCGCCGTAAGTCTTTGCTGGAGTCTCGGGATGGTCACTGTTTTGAATTTTTTGGGCATACGCGTGGTGGCTCAAGGCGCGCAGGAAATTATTCCGGCCGTGACCGGTTGGCCGATTTGGATTATTGTTTTGTTTACATTGTTTATTCTGGCGTTCGTGGAAGAAGTTCTTTTTCGCTTTCCTTTATTTTTTGTCGCTCTCATCGTCTTTGGAAAAAAATGGCCCTTGAGCGTTAATTTGTGGAGCATCGTGATTTTATCCGCGATTTTCGGCTATCTGCACGGAAATTGGATTAACATATTTATTCAAGGGGTGATCGGCGTATTTCTGAGTTTCGCGTTTTTAAAGGGAGGCGCGTTGGCTTTGCGTCCGGGAAAGGGGCTTTTAATTTCAACCACCGCTCATTTTTTATATAATGCCGCGGTTATGGTTTTACCTTTTATCCTCTAAAATGCCGCTAAAATCGCTCTAATACGGGCGGTTTTTTAATTTGCCGCAATCGCGGTTTTGCGGTAAAATACAAGTGTAGATGACCTCGCAACAAATTCGCCAAAAATTCCTGGAATTTTTTGAAAAAAGAGGGCATGCGATCGTGCCTTCTTCTTCGCTTTTGCCCGACGACAAGTCGGTGCTTTTGACGACCGCCGGGATGCAGCAGTTTAAGCCGCATTTTATCGGGCAGGCCGATCCTGTTCATGATTTTGGGTCGCGAAACACCGCTTCAATCCAAAAATGTTTCCGCACCTCGGACATTGACGAGGTCGGGGATGAATCGCATAGAATACGCGCGCGAGTTTATCGTAAAGGAGCTCGGATTGAAGATTGATTACGTGAGCGTGTTTGAGGGCGACTCTGAAGTGCCCGCGGATATCGAGTCCGAGCGGATTTGGAAATCGCTCGGCGTTCACGATGTGAGAAAATTCGGGCGAAAGGATAATTTTTGGGGACCCACGGGAAATGAAGGTCCCTGCGGTCCCACTACCGAGATATACATTAACGGCGTAGAGGTTTGGAATCTTGTGTTTAACGAGTATTATTGTTTGCCGGACAAATCGCTTAAAAAACTTGAGAGGCCGGGAGTTGAGCCGACAATTTTTGAAACGGACTTGTTTGCCCCGATTATGGACGCCCTAAAAGTTCTTTCCCCGGGAAAGGATTTGGACAAGCGGGAAACGAGACACGCAAGAATTATTGCCGACCATATTAAGGGAGCGATCTTTTTGATTTCCGACGGCGTCGTTCCTTCAAACGTTGAAGCCGGTTATGTGTTGCGAAGGGTCTTGCGAAAATCGATTCGTTACGCGAAATTACTGGAATTGCCCGGCGATTGGTTCACGGTGATTTTTACCGAGGTCGCGGAAATTTACGGCGCCGCGTATCCTAAGTTGGAAAATTACCGGAGCGAGATTCTGACCGCAATTAAAAATGAAGAAGAAAAATTCGCCAAAGCGCTTGAAAAGGGGACGAAAGAATTTGAAAAGCTCGCGGAAAAAGCGAAAGCCGCTCCGCGAGATCCGGAGCATTTGGAAATTTCCGGCGTCGATGCTTTCGCGCTTTTTGAAACTTACGGATTTCCGCTGGAGTTGACGGGTGAAATGGCGGCGGAAAAAGGAATTGCCGTTGACGAGGAAAGTTTCCGGCGGGAATTTAAAAAACATCAGGAAATTTCCCGCGCGGGCACGGAAAAAAAATTCGGAGGACACGGATTGTCCGTGGAAGCCGGAGAGCTAAGGGCGGCGACTCCGGAAGAATTGCTGAAAGTGACGCGGTTGCA
>Ga0076045_147_pt1 | contig 11055 bp, 12 predicted proteins | sample RifGroB1_FD_68142 | JGI IMG/M metagenome (GOLD analysis project Ga0076045, IMG submission 68142) | Parcubacteria (Azambacteria) bacterium GW2011_GWB1_46_27
ATTAAATCAGCCCCTTTCGCGGGAGTCGGCCTCGGCAGTTATGGTTTGGCCGTCAATCCCGAAGCGGGCTACCGCGACCCGACTTACGCCCATAACGCTTATTTGGACGTTTGGGCCGAACTCGGCGTCATGGGTTTGGCGGTATGGCTGATTCTATTGGGAGAGTTTTTCGCGACGCCGTTCAAGCGTTTAATCGCAATTAAAACAGGAAAAGAAAAACCGCAAAAAGAAGAAATATTGTTTTTGCTCGGCCTGATCGGCTCACTGGCCGCTTTTAGCGTTCATTCCCTTTTCGAGACGGCAATTTTTTCACCGGTTATTTTGTCGTTGTTGATGATAATTTTTGCTCTGGCCGCAAATATGGCCAAGAATCAAGAAGCAAGAATTATGAATTAAGATTTCTTAACCTTGATTCTTAATTCTTGATTCACTCTTTGAAACAATGCTCCATCTGCTTTATGTAATTCCCGCTCTCCTTCCGCTGTATTTGATAAAAATAAGCGTTTTTACCATTCCTTTTACGGTCCTGGAATTGGCGATTTACGCTTTATTTTTGATTTGGTTTTTTCAAAAAAAAGAGACGTTTTCGTTTAAAAACTTTCCATGGCCGCCGGTTGCTCTACTTTTGGCCGGACTGATCGTTTCAACACTATTTTCTCAAAATCAAACAATAAGTTTGGGAATAATGAAGGGTTGGTTTTTCGCGTCGCTGGTTTTTGCTTTTGTCGCGTCGCAGGTTTTAAAAACCGAGCGGCAAATCAAAGGCGTTTTTGCCGCGCTTGTTTTCGGCGGCGCGGGAATCGCGCTTGTCGGGTTTTATTATTTTTTCATCGGCGATCTAACTTTTGACGGCCGGCTACAAGCTTTTTATTTGTCGCCCAATCACATGGCGATGGCTGTGGCTCCGGCCTTGCTTGCCGGCCTCTGGTTTTTGCTTTCGGCAAAATCATCGGCGGAAAAAGCGGCGTGGGGTTTATCGTCGGCCTTGATTTTTTTCGCTTTTTATTTTACATATTCTTACGCCGGCTGGATGGCCGCGTTTTTCGGGGTTCTGTTTTTGATATTTTTTTCNGGCGTTGTCGCTAATCGTTTTTCAGGCGGGCGGCGAGAAATTTTCAAATATTTTCAGCGAGCGCGGCCAGTTCGCGTCGCGGCTGACGATATGGACCGCGGCCGCGGAATTGATAAAAGAGCATCCGATTGTCGGAATCGGGCCCGGAATGTTCCAGGAGGAGTATCTTGCCCTCCAGCCGCAATTTCCGCCGTATCTTGAATGGGCCGTGCCCCAACCGCACAACGTCTTTCTCGCTTTCTGGCTGCAAACCGGAATTTTCGGATTAATAGCTTTTATCTGGCTTTTGATTTTATTTTTTAAGAGGGGATTTGAGATGATAAAAAAAGACAGCGGAACGGCTGTCCTCTGTCTTTCATTAATGATTTATATTTTGCTTCACGGTTTGGTTGACACTACTTATTGGAAAAATGATTTAGCCGTTATTTTTTGGCTGACGGTGTTCGTCAATTTCCGCGAATTACAATCTCAAACTGTAAAGAAGTCCGTCCTTTCGGTTGATGAATAAAAGATAGTCCTCTTGCGAGTTTAAAATCAACTCGTTCGCGTCAATCGCGATGTCTTGGCCCAGATCAATCTTTGTTTTCTCTCCGGTGTCAAGATTCATTTGCCAGATTTCATCGGAAATATTGAGAATGTTTTTATAATAGTCGTCCGGCAAAACCGCGTTGTCCGGCAAAATCGTCGGCACGGCGCAAAAAATCGTGCGATTGTCTTGGGACCAGGCGCATTTTTCGGCAAAGGTCGAAATATTAACATCCTTGCTCGTTTCGCCCTTCCAGTCGCTGAAAGCCAATGGACATTTGTTATTTTGCCGTTGTCCGGATCAACTCCGTAAAGAATGCTCGGCGCGAGACCGGATGGTTTGGTTCGGAAGGCAATAATGTCGCGTTTGGGCCATTCGATAATCAAATCCCTCAGCCGTGTCGGCAAAACGTTTTTCCAGTCGGAGCCGTCCGGATCGGAGGCGCTGATGTTGTTTATGACGGCGGTTTCGTCAAAAAACTGGTAGGCGATTTTACTCCCGTCAGGAGACCACGCCGCCTGCTTTATTGATTGGTTGAGCGGCTTGGACGAACCGGTTTGATAGTTGTAATAATATTTTTTGACTCCGGTTTGAGCGTCTTTGAAGACGCTGATTACTTTGTTTTTGTCCGGGGACCAAAGAATTTTCAAAATGTCTGGCAGGACCGCGCTTGATATTCTCGTCAAACCCGTACCGTTGAATTTCGACTCAAAAACATTGCCGTTTTCCTTGGAATAATATTTAACTTTTTGACCGTCGGCCGAAATTGTCGGAGAAACGACCGCGACTTGGCTGATAGCGTTCAGTTTTTTGGTAGGCGAAACAAACGGTTGCTCCGGTTGGCCCGGCGGGATCGGTTCTTCGGTAATCGGTGGCGCCGGCGCTTCGGGCGCGGCTTTAAAGAAGAAATTATAAACCAAAAGCACGCCAAGGATTAGCGCCAAAACCGCGACGCTGATAATGAGAATTTTTTTGAGATCTAAAGTCAGTGTCATATTGTTTAAAAATGGAGAAAATTTATTTTTTTATTTATTTATTTAAACAAACGCCGCTGTCAAGATTCGGGCCTTGCCAGGAGCAGTTCTTGTAAGTGTTGCAAGCATATCCTTTCGTGAAGACGCCGCAATTCTGAGCTATTAACGTCGACATTCTTTCGCATCTGCCGTTCGTGCAGTTATACCCATCTCCGCAGTCAGCGCCTGTCTGGCACTGTGTTTGGTAGATAAGGATACAAGCGCCTTTGGAAACGTCCGCGATGTATCCTTCGCAACGATAGCCGGCGCCGCAATCAGTTGAGCCCTTACATTCCCTTGTGGCACCTAATTCCGGCGCTTTTATTGTATAGTTCGCCGCGATTGACGGGTTTCTCAGATTTACGAGATCAGGATTGATTGTGTAAAGAATAAGGTAAGAGGTGAGGAGTATCCCCAAACCTATTAAGGCGCTGTTGATTCTTTTTTTGGCGTCGCCTTGAAGCGAAGGGTTGCCGGCCGAAGTGGTGTATAAAATGCCTCCGAAAATTATCGCGCCCAAGGCGGTCAAACCGACAAGACCCAAGGCATAAATGTAAAGCCGGTTGACGTAGCCCGCTATGCCTTCTCCCGCGGCCGCTTTTTCAACCGCGCTCGGAAAAGGAATTTCGTAGCCAACGGCGTTAACAAAGCCGGCCATTCCGAAAATCGCAAGCAAGGCGAATATTGAAAATAAAATAAATTTTTTTTCCCTCATATTATCTAACGGTTATTTTTACGCTTGCCGGCGCGTTTTGTAGAATTTTGTTTTTATTTCTCGCGGTAACAGTCAGCGCGTACGTTCCTTTTTCCGCGTTATCCGGAATAGTCAATGTTACGACGTTCGGATTTGACGGAGCGCCGCCAAGCCGCCGGCCGTTAAAAGACCATTCATAAGTCAATTCGGCAGGCGATTTAATGCTGAAAAAATAGGGTACCGCGATTAAGTTTATCTGCTGCCCGGCTTGCAAGACGTATTCTTCAAACGCTTGGGCGTTTGCCGGAACAACGTCAATTTTATCCGATTTATAAATGATTACTTGCGGGGCGACCATTTTGATTGACATTGCCTTGCTTATTGTCGCGCCGAACAAATCGGTCACTTCCACTTTAACCCTGCGGCTGGCGCCGACCCTGTCATCGCTCGTAAAACTAAACTCTTGTCTGTCATAACCGACCGAGTAGCCGATTTTTTTATCGTCCAAATACCAGGTATAGAGCAGGTTTTTGCTACTGACGCCCATTTGCGCCAAGGCGGTGACAAAAACGGTGCTGCCGGTCGTCATCAACGGTCTTCCCTCGTAATTTAACGGAGTGTAAGTGTTCGCCCACCAGCTTAAGTCCAATCCGCCGACTCTGACGGTTATTTCGTCGTTCAGTGTTTGTTTCAGCCCGTCGTCATCCGTCGCGCTTACAATAACTTTGATTTTGTAATCCGTTCCGGCCGGTCCGGCGGTCAGAGTGATGTCTTCGCGGCCAAACCCGGACTCGTTCGGAAGCGGTTTTCCGTTCACAAACCACTGAAAATGCGCTTTTGTTTCATCAAACCTGAAAGAAGCGGCTTTGACGATGAACTTGCCGTTTTCCGTCGGAGTGTCCGGCGACGCGCTCAAAGTAACCTTTGCCGCGACCATTTGATTTACGTTTCCGATTTGATCTAAAATGTTTTGAACTTCGTCCGGCAGGGCTTGAGCGTACGCCAAAATCGCCGCGAAAACAAGCAGCAGAGGAATTAAATAACGCAGTTTTTTGGCGAAATTTTTCATTCTATGCGAATTTTTTAGCGATTGCCCCGCCGACTTTCCCCGCCGCCTGACCGGCTTTTTGTAAAATTTCCGTTCTTGCTTCAACTTCTTCCATAATGTACGCGACTATCACCATCAGCGTCCAAAAAGGAAGAAGATTAAGCAGGGGAATAAATTCAAGGATTCCCGGGGCAAAGGATTTGACCGTCGCGAGCCGGATGCCCTTCAGCCAAAAAATGAGCCAAAAGATTCCGGTCGCGAAAAAATTCTCCAAGGTTCCCAAAAAAGGAATCCATGTCATCGCGTCAAACATTAACGCGGCAAGCAAGAGCAGTATAAGTTCGGCGATGCTGATTTTCGGCTGGTTTTCTTCCATACACTTTATTATATCACTTTTGCCTCGGCTTCCGCCAATTCTTTTTTTGCTTTTTCTATTTTCAGCAGCTGTTCCGGGTCAGAAGTAATCACCTGGTCTTCGCTGTAGGAAGCGACGGTTCTGATTGCCGCGTGTTTCAAACCGGCGACGAACAGGCCTTCCCCGACTCCGGCTTCAAGCAAAAGGTATTTTTCCTCCTCGGTTAAATTGAATGTTTGCACCAAAAGATCGATGGTCGCCGGCGATTGCCTCAAAAGAAGCTGGAGCGAGGAATTGGTGATAATTGGCCGGCCGTAGCGGGAATTCATAAAATCGCCGACATCCTGAGTGATTGTCGTCAGTCCGAGATAGTATTTTCTGCATCTTTTGGCGATACCGTAAAGGAAGGAAGCCGCGTCCTCGTATTTCATCAAAAGCCACGCCTCGTCAACAACCAGAATCCTCTTTTTTGTTTCCCGTCTGATTAGTCGCCAGATATATCCCAAAATCACATACATCGCTATCGGCCGCAACTCGTCCTCCATGTCGCGGATATTGAAAACCGCGAGACGGTTATCCGCGCTCACGTTCGTCGGCATGTTAAGAAATCCGGCAAATGTTCCTTCGGTATATTTTTTCAAACGAAGAGCGAGGTTCGCCCCGCCTTCCATGTTCTCAAGAATGGTCTGCAAATCGGACATCAAAGGCGGAGTAATCTGGGAAAAGTCCGATTCGGCGGTGATGTCGCGCGAAGCGTAGGTTTCGCTCAAGGCCTTGTCAATGACGGCGTCTTCTTCGGCGGTTAAACTGCCGAGCATCAAACGCAGGAGTCCAACGAGATTGATGATGTTCGCCCTCAAAAGATCGGCCGGCTTCTCGTCTTCATGCGGAACGGGCAGGTCAAACGGATTTATATGGTGTTCGCCGGTCAAGGAAATTCTGAAAAACGCTCCGCCGACGGTGTCGGCCAAGTATTTATATTCGTTTTCCGGGTCAATGACGATAACGTCGGTTCCCATCATCAGCGAACGCAGGATTTCGAGTTTGGAAGCGTAACTTTTGCCGGAGCCGGCTTTGGCGAAAATAACCATATTGCCGTTTTCCAAACTGAAACGGTCAAACAAAATCAAGCTGTTGTTGTGGCGGTTGATGCCGTAAAGAATGCCTTTGTCCGAAGTGAGGTCAGCCGAGACGAACGGAAAAGTTGTTGAAAGCGGGGCCGAATTCATTGTGTTGAGAACCTGCAGACGGTCAGTTCCGAGCGGTAAAGTGGAATTAAAGCCCTCCTCCTGCTGATACATCGCCGTTTTGGCGTAAACAAGGCGGCTTTCCAGCATGTTTCTGATTTGATTTTCGGTTTTATCAAGTTCCGCGACTTCATCCTCGTAAATTGTTATGTAAAGGGCGTATTGAAAAAGTTTTTCCTGAGCCGTTTGAAGCTGGTCTCTTAAATTTTCAAGGTCTTTGTAAGCGGTTTCTAAGATCGGATCCCTGACCTGGCCTTTCTCTTCTTTTATCACCAATGCCGATTCAACCTGGGCGACTTTTTTTCTCAAGTTTTTCAAAGCAACGCTCGTATCTATCGGATTTATGTACATTGAAATGTCAAAATGCCGGTCTAAATTGATGACCGGCGAGAACCAGCTTGTGTTTAAGTACCGCGGATAGGTAAAAGCGAAAATGGTTCTGCAGTATCTCTTGGCCAAACGCAGATTGTCCGAAGAGACCTCAAGAGCCGAAGGCGCGATAATATCCTTGACGCTTGCCCCGGTTTTCGGCTTTAAAACCGGAATAATTCTTCGGTTTTCAGCGGAATCGTTCTGATACCAAGGCGCCCGAGAGCCGAACTTATTTCATCAACTCTTTGCAAAAGCTGGGCCTTGTGTTCGGCGAATTTTTCTTCTTCAATCGCCGCGGTTTTTGGTTTCAAGCCGGCGGAAAGCTGTTCAAGGAAGCCGGTTTTTTTTATTTCAGCCGGAGCGTAGGGAATGACGACGTAGAATCTCTTTGACATAACGTTCTGGGTTTCAACCAAACTTTGGATAAATTCGCGGTACTCGTTAATCTGGATTTTCAAAAGCTCGGACGTTTGTTCTTTTTCTTTCTCTTTCAGTATTTCAAGATACGGCTTAATGTTGATTTTTCTTGATTGAACGACAAATTGAATCGGGAAATCGAGCGAGTTCAAAAAACCCTGGTAAGAGGAAATCAGCAAGTCCTGCTCTTCGGAGGCTTTCAGTTCAAAATTAACGCTTGAGGCAATCAAAACCATCCGAAAACCGCCGGTTTTCAAAATAATCACGCCGTCTTTTATCCGGTCTATCGCTAAAAATTGCTGAGTTGATGCCGCTGTTTTTGCGTCAGGCATGTGAATTTATTGTCTTTCCGTTTTTTTCCAAAGATAAAGTTTTGGTTTGAAAATAAACGTAATCACCGACATAATAAAATAAATAAAAGGCCGGCCGTTGATTTTCAGGAAAGCGAGCGCCAGCGCGAGAGGGGCGATGATTAAGGCGGCGAAAAACCAGAGAAAAAATTGGAGAAAAAAGTAAAGAATAAAAAGCAGGGCGCCTCCGACAACCAGATACATAAACTGTTTGAGCGTCAAAGGGCCGATGATTTTGTCTTCAACTTCAATAAATTGTGGAACTTGAAATTGGGCCATATCTTGACAAATTACCAATTTTATGCTATTATGATTTTATCTTTAACAATATAATACAATTTTAACCTAAAAACCCGAAAAATTGAAGGAGGAGAGAGTAATGGCGGAAACGAAAGAAAAGAAAGATGAAAAGGATGGGCAAGAAGAAAAATGGGCAAAGTATGCCCGAAGGCAGTTGATTAAATCTTATTTTTATTTGGGGTTCCTGTTTTTTGTGCCGATGTTTGTGCTGTATTGGCTCGGAGCGCCGCTGATAGGATGTGTGGCTACGGGTTTCATTGTCACATTCTTCTTCGGAGTGTACACATTGGAAACATTGCCAAACTACGGCGGTACTTTTTTGACTGGCGGACAAGAAGGAAAAGCGGCAATAACACTGGAAGAATTCAATTGTATGATGAAAAGAAAGTATTGGTGGGCATTGTTAGTCGCGCTTCCGGCGCTCGCTATTCTTGTTTGGCTGTTTCTGGATAAACAGGAAACCGGCTATATCAACGAGTCCTGGCTCGCGGTATTCGCGCTTCTGACGCTTTCGGCAAGGGTCATCTGCGCGCCAGCCAAGAAAGTTCTGCTTCTCACGGGACTGCCCATTATGATTTTCTCGCCGTTTGTGATTGTGTGGCATCTGTTCCGAACCGTGCGGGTACTGCTTAGCTCTCAACCTTATTCTGAATTGCCCTGTTGTTTACAAGCGCCGTCTCCAACAATATTGACTGGAAACGAAGTGCAAGTAAATGTTGAACGAATCAGAAACGGCAAAACAGAACGTTGGACAGAAACCAGAAGGTATCGTTAAAAATATTTTCCACCGCCCTGACGCAAAAAACGTCAGGGCGGCTTTTTTTATTTCTTTCTTAAATCAACTATATTCTTGGGCGGTTCTTCATCCTCAACCGATTCAAGATAAAGCGCGCTGATTCGCGGGGGCGTAACCGGTCTTTCTTCAACTTCTTTTTTCGGCACAACTTCAACCGGAATGCCGCCGATTTCAATTTTTTCTGCTTTTGGCGGCACGGGCCGCGGAGGCGCCGGGACCGGCGGTTTTATTTCTTCTTCAATTGGTTCAAGATATGCCTCGGCCCTGCTCGGCGTGGGCTCTTCTTTTTTCGGTAAAACAGGTCTAATAGGCGGAGGAGGAGGGGCAGGTCTTGCCACAGCTACCGGTTTTATCGGAGGAGGCGCGACTGCCTCTTTTTTGATTTCTTCAATTTTGGCTACCGGCGGTTTAAATTCCGCCTCAATTTCAATTTCTTCAACGGCTTTTATTTGTCCGTGGATTCTTTTTAAACTTGTTTCAATCGGTCTTAATATCGTTTCCCAGATGTCTCTATATAGCGCCTTGGCCTGCACAGGTTCTATGCCGAGTTCTTTTTGAAAGTTCGCGGCCAGCTCGTCAGGATGAAGCAGACCGAAAAGAACCAAGCCGAGCAATCTGGCCGTCTTTCCCAACTGATTAAGCGAAAGCTCATGCTTTGTCAGCACGATATTTCTCAGCCGATCAGCCGTTCTTTCGGAAACAGCCGTGTCCTGAACATCGGCAGAGGATTGGGAATAAAGTTGTAAGATTTGCGTTGGGGCGTATTGTTTAATCATAGTTGCATAAAACTTGAAACACGAAGCATTAAACTCAAGAAAAAAGTGCTTTATGTCTTATGTTTCAGGCTTTTATCCTTTTCGTTCTCCCTGTGGCGGTACGCCGGCGTATTTTCCGGCAAGAGTAACTCTTGGCTGTTCTCCCGCCTTTTCTTCTTTTGGTTGTTCTCCTTTTTTTTCTTCTTTTATGGCCACAGTTTCCAACCCGGAGATAATTGATGCCCATCCAGGACTTGATAAGAGGTAATCAGCCGTTCCGGCGACCGTAAATCCCAACTCATTTGCTTTAGGAAATGCTTTGGCAAATGCCTCGGATAATCCTTCGTTAAATATACTTCTCAATTGTCCCTGATTAAAGAACCTTGCGACCTCGGGGTTACTTATGACATCAGGAGACATATCTTTTATATCGGACGGGCTGATTCTTTTTACGACATCTTCTATCGTCTTGCCGACAGTAGGCGCCAATGTCGGCTCTTTTCTTAAGACAGTCATTAGTTCATTTTGCATATCAAGATTTTGGAGAGTTTTCAGGCCGCTTATTTTTTCTTCTCTGTCTAAGGCACTAAGTCCTTGCCATTTTGCGCTCAAGCCCAACAGCAAACCGGCTTTGGTTTGAGGGTCAAACGCGGCACGGTATTCCGCGGCGGCATTTTCTTTCGTCCAACCCTTGACTCTTTCTTTTGATTGATTAACCCTTTGCGCCCGCGCCTCTCTTTCGGTTTCTTCAAATCTGCGCAGCGGCCTTGCCGCCTGGCGCAAAAGCGGAACGCGGCTGAGTTGTTTCGCGATCGCCTGAGGCGCGCCGGTGGCGACCGCCGCTCTTCTGCCCATGCGGCCGGTGTAATCCTTCGCCTGATTACCCCACTTTTTGGCGTACTTCATTGTCTCGGCCGCTCCGTACGCCCCCATTGATTCGGCAACCTTAATTCCGGCGATTAAAATAACTATCACGAGCACCATGTTCAGAACCGCCGAAGGGCTTGAATTGGCGGCAAGAGGAGTAACGGGATTATCGCCGACCATTGCCACGAGGGGAAATTGTCCTTTCACACCGTTCATTTGCACAATAAGAAGGGCCAGATAAATGAAAAAAGAATAAGCCGGAGCAAAAAACGCCCATCTCAAAAATTCTTTCCACCACCTGTCCCAAAGATGCTTGGTGTCCGGCATAATGGAAGCGGCCCAGGCAATCGGGGAAACAATCAGTAAAAACCAGAGAGCGACTATCCGGACGACGAAAAGAATGATGGCCGCGGCAAAGACAAAAATCGCCAGACCCGAGAAGATGACGGCAAAAGCCGAACCGGCCACCACCATTAAGGGAATGGAAGCCGCCTGCGCCAGCACCGCTTGAGCGTTTTGCGCCGGGCTCGGCTGATAATAGCTTGAAATTTGAAGCCCTTTCGCGAGCGAAGCGGATAAATTCGCGGTGCCCGCCAATGTGCCGCCTCCCGACGCCTGGCTTATGAAAAAATCGGTAATAACTTGGGTAAAATCAATGATTACTCCGGCAATGACCAAACTGAAATTTATTAAAAGCGCGACGATAATGAGCCGGGTAACAAGTTCTTTCGTGCGGTATGTTTCAATTTGCAATATCGTCGTAAAAGCGATCCAAATCATTACCAAAATAAAGAACATATTGGCGAGGTCCCTGGTTATGCCCCAGCCGACGAGCACCACCGGCGCGTTTGACAAGTTCGTCAAGCTTAAAACGTAGTCCAGAATCATTCCCTCAAGCGCGAGTATCAAACCCAAAACAAAACCGATAGCGGCCAGAATAGCGCCGACGATGTTAAAAACCGCTTCGGCCGTAAAATCAACCAAACTCCCGAAGAATGACGTGAGCGCTCCGGCGGCGTGCGCGAAATTCGCCGCGCCGAAACTAATCGCCAATATTAGCAGAAGTATAATGAGAAATTTCGTTTTGCGCGAGGATATCATGTCTTCTTGAGTTTGTTATTTTATTGATCCGTTATTACATTTGCTCGGTTTCCTGCATGCTCCATCTGATGCGCCCGACTTCTATCGCGTTATTAATCATCTCCTGGGCTTCGTCCGGAGGAATATTGTGCGCGCCATAAAT
>Ga0076045_148_pt1 | contig 10574 bp, 12 predicted proteins | sample RifGroB1_FD_68142 | JGI IMG/M metagenome (GOLD analysis project Ga0076045, IMG submission 68142) | Parcubacteria (Azambacteria) bacterium GW2011_GWB1_46_27
ATTTTGACAAAATGACATATTTTTGATACGCTTGAAAAAGTTAAATTTCATATCATGAATTTAATTTTAACCATTGGAAATTTATTTTGCTTCCGTCAGGGACAAACTCTTCGGACATGGCCGGGCAAGAGGCTATTTTGGATTGCCGAAAAAATCGAAAGAGATTTCGATTTCGGTGATATTTCAAGAAAATCGCCGTATTTAAAGTTTGACCCCGACGGCTTGGGAATGAATTTAATAACTTATGTTAAACGACATATTTTTGGTTTTTGGGTCAATGTTTTTGGTTGTCGTCGGTTCAATTCTGGGATATTACGCCAGGCAAACGATTGCCAGAGGACAGCTCGGTTCAATTGAACAAAAAATCGCGAAAGCGACGGCCGAGGCCGAAACCAAGGCCCAGGAAATTATAATCGCGGCCAAGGATAAAGCGGAAAAAGCGCTTGAAGCCGTTAAACTGGAAGAAAAGGAAGGCCTTAAGAAGCTGGATGAATTGGAAGATCGTTTGGTCAAAAGACAGGAGAATTTGGACAGGAGAATAGAATCTTACGAAGCGAAAGAAGGCGATTTGCAGGAAAAAATAGAGAAGGTCAAGCAGATCAAATCGGAAATAGAGGCCTTGCGCGAGAGAGAGCGCGAGACGTTGGAAAAAATCGCCGGCTTCACTCTTGAGCAGGCCAAAGAAAATCTCTTAAAAACCGTAGAAGAAAAATACCGCCAGGACATTCTTGACTCAACCGTCCGCCTGGAAAAACTTCGCGGCGAAGAGCTTGAGAGAAAGGCGCTGGAACTCATGGTTACGGCGATTCATCGCTATTCTCGTTCCCACGTCTCCGACGTGATGACAAGCATGGTGAGTTTGCCGAATGAAGACCTCAAAGGCAAGATTATCGGACGCGAGGGCAGAAACATCAGGACTTTGGAGCGGCTGACCGGCGTTGAAATCATCGTTGATGAAACTCCGGACGCCATAACTATCTCGGGTTACGATCCCATTCGCCGTGAAGTCGCGAAAACGGCTCTTGAAAAATTGATTCAGGACGGCAGGATCCAACCGGCCAAGATTGAAGAAAAAGTGGCCGAGGCCCAAAAAGAAATCCAGGAGAGAATTAAAAAAGCCGGAGAGGCGGCGGCGTACGAAACCGGCATTTTGGACTTGCCCAAAGAAATCGTTCATTTGATCGGGCGTTTGGCTTTCCGAACCAGTTTCGGCCAGAATGTTTTATTGCATTCCATTGAGGCGGCTCATATCGCCGGAATTCTGGCCAAGGAACTGGGCTTAAACGTGGAAGTGGCCAAAAAAGGCGCTCTATTGCATGACATCGGAAAAGCGGTTGACCATGAAATTGAGGGAACGCACGTTGAAATCGGCCGGAAAATTTTGAAAAAATACGGAATTCGCGAGGAGATTATCCGGGCAATGGAGGCGCATCACGAAGAATATCCTTTTTCAACGCCCGAGTCGTTTATTGTGACCGCGGCCGAAGCGGTATCCGCGGCGCGTCCGGGAGCCAGGCGCGATACCGTTGAAAATTACCTGAAGCGGCTTGAGAATTTGGAAAAGATCGCCAACTCTTTCCCGGGTATAGAAAAGACGTACGCGATTCAGGCCGGTCGGGAGATCAGGATTTTCGTCACTCCGACGGTTATTGACGATTTGGGTGCGATAAAATTGGCAAAAGACATCGCGGACAAAATCGAGCAGGAGTTGAAATATCCGGGCGAGATTAAAGTTAATGTTATCCGCGAAACCCGCGCGGTTGAATACGCCAGATAATATGAAAATTCTTTTTTTTGGCGACATTATCGGCGCTCCCGGCAGAAAGGCGCTCGCGAAAATTCTGCCGGCGTGGCGGGAAAAATACGCGCCGGATTTGGCGGTAGCGAACGGCGAAAACATCGCTCACGGCAAAGGAGTTACTGAGAGGACTTTTCAAGAGCTTTTGGCGGCCGGAGTTGACGCCGTCACTTCCGGCAATCACATTTGGCGCCACAAAGAAGCAATCTCTCTTTTGGAAAATAAAAAATTGCCTTTGCTGAGGCCCTATAATTTTCCTCCGAGTTTACCCGGCAGGGGTTTTTTGGAGCTTGAAGCCGGAGTGTCGCGGGTTTTGATAATCAATTTGATAGGCCGCGTTTTTATGTATTCGCATTACGACGATCCGTTTCGGGCGGCCGATGAAATTTTGCGCGAGCGGCATTTAAACGGTTCCGACGACGAGGCGGCCGAAAAATACGGCGCGATTATCGTTGACTGGCATGCCGAGGCCACTTCGGAGAAAGCGGCGCTGGGCTGGTATCTGGACGGCCGGGTCTCGGCGGTTTTGGGGACTCATACACACGTTCCGACCGCCGACGCTAAAATTTTGCCCAAAGGAACGGCTTTTGTCAGCGATGTCGGAATGGTCGGACCCGAGAATTCGATAATCGGAGTTGAGAGAGAACCGATTTTGGAAGGTTTTTTAAAACAGATTAAAGTTAAAGCAGACGTGGCCTCCGGGCCGGTTGAAGTCAACGCCGTTCTCGTTGAAATTGATTTTAAAACGGGCTTGGCCGTCAAAATTGAGCGCTTGAGAGAGACCGGAGTTGTCGCGGATTGAAATAATTTGGTATAATGGAGATAAAGCTCATAAAGCAAGAAGCTGACAAAGGTCGAAACATTAATTCATACAAAATAAAAAAATGAACAAAGAGCAACTCATTGAAGTGGTTCAAGCGAAAGTGGGCTCCGAGTATACAAAAAAGCACGTTCAGGAAGGCGTGGAAGCGGTTTTTGACGCGATCACCTCGTCTCTCTCCAAAGGCGAAGACGTGGCAATCACCGGTTTTGGAACTTTCAAGGTCAGCAAAAGAGCGGCTCGCCAGGGAGTGAATCCGCGGACCGGAGAAAAGATTCAGATTGCCGCGACGACCGTTCCGAAATTCAAAGCCGGCAAGGGCTTGAAGGATGCGGTAAAGTAAAGGGCTTGGTCTAAAATTCGGAGCGCAAAGCGCGAACGAATTTTAGAAACCAAACCTTTATCCCGAGGCCGCTGAAGGCGTCCGAGGGATCTCATTTTTGTCTTCGAAGACAACAATAAATCCCCTCATGTTTGTGAGGGGATTTGTTTTTTAAATTTTTGAGAGAGCCGATTTGACGTCTTCTATTATATCCGCGGCGTTTTCCAAACCGATTGACATTCTTATCATCGTTTCAGGAATTTTTGCCTGTTTTCTGCCTTCTATCCCGAGCTGTTCGTGAGTGGTTGAAGCCGGATGAATGGCAAGGGTTTTTGAATCGCCCAAATTGGCAACGTGCCGGCAGAGCGAGAGCGATTCAATGAATTTTTTTGCCTGTTCAAAAGTGCCTTTGAGTTCAAACGAGAGCAAGCCGCTGAATCCTTTCATCTGTTTTTTGCCGATGGCGTGGAGCGGGTGGTCTGGAAGTCCCGGATAATTGACTTTCAGAACTTTCGGATGCTTCCGGAGAAATTTTGCGACTTTCAAAGCGTTTTGGCAGTGTTTTCTCATTCTTAAGGTCAGCGTTTCAAGCCCCAAGAGAAAGAGCCACGCCGCTTCCGGATTGAGACAGGGGCCGAAATCGCGATATTCTTCCTGCCTTATTTTGTCAATCAATTCTTTCTTGCCTACAATCATTCCGCCGATGTCCGTCCCGTTTCCGGCAATATATTTGGTCAGGGAATGGATGACGATGTCCGCGCCCAATTTCAGCGGAGTTTGAAGAGCCGGGGTGGCGACCGTGTTGTCAACCACCAAAATGAGGCGCCGTTCCTTCGCCAATCCCGCCAATTTTTGAATATCAAGGATATCAAGCGTGGGATTGGACGGTGTTTCAACGTAAAGGAAACGGGTGTTCGCGGAAATTTCTCGCGCCCAGTCGTCAATTTGGTAAGGATTCTTCACGAATCTCGCACAGACATTGAGTCCTCGCAAGGTTTTGTTGAAAAGATTAAAGGTGCCGCCGTAAATCCTGTCCGAAGAAACGATTTCGCCTCCGTTTTTGGCAAGATGCGCGGCAACGAGCAAAATCGCAGCCATGCCGCTTGAAGCCGCGAGTCCGGCCTCGCCCCCTTCGGCAAGCGCCATGCGCTTTTCTAATATATCCACCGTCGGGTTGTTTATGCGCGAGTAAATGAAGCCTTCCTTTTCGCCCGCGAAAAGTCGGCGGGCATCCTCGGTGTCTTTAAAAGCGTAAGCGGCGGTCCGGTATATCGGAATCGCGAGGGACCCGGTTTTCTCGTCGCCGTTATAGCCGCCCGAAATCAGAAGCGTCTCAAGCCGCGTTTTCTTTTTCATTCCAAGTCCACGCGGCCGGAAGGGCCGAAAGACGCGCCGCCGCCTCTTTCATGGCAGAGCGACTGATGCGCTCGCGTAAATGTCGTGGCAATGCGTCGTCTGCACAAAGGACAAACGTCACAGCAAGGCCTGATGTGCATATCGCTATTGTCGCCGCTGATCAGGTGGCAATCGCAGCCGCACTCATGAATACAATTACTCATTTCTCTCTCCTTTTGGACAAATTAACAAATTAGAGAACTTATGGTTATATTAGCAATTCGGTAAAACAAGTCAATCCCGACAATAAAAACAATCCCGCCGCGGCGGGATTGTTTTTATTGAGTATATTTACGACCTCGCTAGAACCTACTTTATCAAAAATCTCTGACCAAAGGAAGCCGCCCCGCCGCCTGCTCGTTCACAGCAGGCGGAGGATGCCGCTCGGGCTAAATTCATTCGTTGTTTAAAACCTATAAAAAGTGATATAATACGAACGTAGGAAGATGTGATTAATGAAATTGTTATTTTTATGCAATCTACCATCTCATTTTTGATTGTTGTGCTTGGTTATCTTGCCTTCGGCATATGGGCAATAATTTGGATATCCAGAAAGAAAAAGGTGGGTGAGAAGATTTCTCTGCGGGCAAAGATTATCATCGCCGTAATCTTTTTTTCCAGTTCTTCCGTACTTATTTCTATGATTGAGCCGTCTCCGCCTGCCACCCCGTCAGAATTTGTTACATATTATGTAAAGCCAGATGTCGCCAATGTCCGCGAATGTCCTTCAACTTCGTGCAAAACACTTTCCACGTTTCCTCAAAATACGGAGCTCACATTCCCCGGAGACCTTTTTGACAAGTATCCCGATTGGGCCGAGGTTACTTTTCCGGATGGCAAACTCGGCTATGTGAGCAAAACCGTGCTTTCTGAAGATGCCGTTTCCGCGGGCCTGCCACCGCCGGCAAGGGGGTCATCTTCGGTGGGCGGCATTGCTATCGGTCCCTGGGTGAACATCCAAACAACAGTAGGACAATCTTATGAATTTCATTTTTGCGAACCGCCTGCCGCCATATCGGGCGCAACCTGCGGAGGGCTTGCCGATACGGCGACTAATCCGACAGGGGGAAGGCCTCCATATTCATTTGTCAAAAAATCCGGCTTTTTGCCGCCGGGAATAACTTTAGAATTAAATGGCACGCTTAGCGGAACGCCTACGCAAGCAGGAACTTATAACTTCCGACTATGCGCCAAAGATTTGTATGGCGGGGAAGGGTGTCAGAATCTTGCGGTGGTGGTGAATAAAAGCGAAGCTTCCGCTACTACCATTCCAACACCCATCACAGAGAACGCTGGGTTCGTTAAAATAGAATCTGCGACATGTCAAGCATTGGGATATTCTGTCCCTGATAATCCTAATTCATGGATTGTATATCTTATCACGGTTACAGGAACCGGGGGTGGGAGCAGTCTTGGATTTTTTTGCGACCACCGTTATGGAGGCGGCCCATGTCACAATCAATCCTTAACATGCGACTCTTGGACAGTTAAACATGTAGGATCTTGCGTTCGGGAAACGGGCCAGTCGGAAACCACTGAATGGACATATCAAGCACGGGGCTTTATAAATTTGGAGATGGGTTTTAATTTTGGCGTTCAAATTGGCTACGAAGATGAAATCCGTAGAAATATTTCCTGTAATTAAGTTAATTTTTAAAGATGAAAATCATTGATAAAAAATGGAAGTGGGCAGTGGCAATAATTTTACTGCTTTTGGCCGGATATTTTCTGTACAGCTATTTCTTCTACACCTGTTGCGCTCCACCACCTAAATCCGCGCCGGTTATCTCAGATGAGCAAGACAGCGACCAGATTTTAGATGACCCTGACTTATTGTATGTCAAGCGCGCTTTTATCGGTCTTTGCCGCACCAGGTCGGGAGATGGAGGCAGTTGCCGTTTCAACACCTATTTATACAAGTCGGGCAAATTAATTAAGGAATCAGACGAATTGGTTATGGCACCAGACGGTGAAAAAACAACTACCTATCCCACCATACGAAAGGAACTGGATAAAAACGCGATGACTAGCATAACCAAACAAATCCAAGATTCCGGAGTTATGAAAAAAACGTGTGAAGCAGAAATGGTTACAGATTATTATGTCCATTATTTTATTAATCTGGACGGCATAAAAAAAGAATTTCAATTTCCCGGATGCGAAGCGGAAATAAAAGAAGTAGATACATTAATTGATGCGGCCGCGGATAAATAAAAATGAAGAAATTTTATCTCGTTTTAAAAATTTTGCCCATTTTGGCGGTTTTAATCGTGTTGGCCTATTTAGTGACTCCTGGAGACAGCGAGGTTATTTTAGAGAAGCCGTGGTTTGGTGAGTAAAATAGCCCGAGCGGAATTCTCCGCCTATTGTGAACGAGCAGGGCACCACAGAAAAGTTTTGTTTTCCTTTTACCTGCCCGCCGAAGCCCTCGCCTTGCCGAAGCCGTTGGCGAAGTGCAGGTCGGCGCAGGCGGGGAAGAAAAATCGGACGCGCGCAAAATCAGAAATCGCAAACAAAACTTTTCTGTGGTGGGGCGAGCGTTAGCGAGCGGCGGCGGGGCGGCTTTCATTGGTCAGGAATTTTTGATAAAGTAAGTTCGAGCGCAGTCGTAAATATACTCAATAAAAACAACCCCGCCGCGGCGGGATTGTTTTTATTGAGCGGGTTGAGCGGGTAAGGGGAGTCGAACCCCTCTCAACAGGTTGGAAACCTGTGGTAATGCCGATATACGATACCCGCGGACGGTTTATTGCCTTTCAATCCGATTTTTTAGATGGCCATTTATTTTGTTTATCAATTCGTTCAAAGTTATGCTGGTCTTGCCTATAAAATCAACCGCGCCCAGCGACAGGCCCTTTTTGACGTATTCGGTCGTCGTGTAATTGGAGAAAATTATGACCGGAATGTTTTTTAAATTTTTATCCTGTTTGATTTTTTCCAGGAAAATGAAGCCGTTCATTCTGGGCATTAAGACATCCAGCAGTATGATGTCCGGATTTGTCTGCTTCAATTTGTCCAGCGCGTCAACGCCGTCATGATGTCCGGATTTGTCTGCTTCAATTTGTCCAGCGCGTCAACGCCGTCAAAGCTCGCCGTTACCTCAAAACCGGCTTTATTGAAGACGATGTCAAGCGCTTTAACCAAATTTTGTTCATCTTCAACCAATAAAATTTTTGGTGTATTCATATTTTTAATCTACCATTTTTTTCGCGATTTTTCAATTGGTCGCAATTGCTGAACGAAGCTCGAACCTTTTTTGAACGAAAATCGCTCGAATGATTTGAAACCCCGCCCCAGCGTTTCCGCCCGCAGAAACTCGGCGAGCAAAGCAAAACAATTTTCTTTTCAATTCTTTATTTTTTCGCGCGACCTTTTTTCTTTTAAAAGGATTTGAAAATCGTTTTGCTTTGATGTTTGGCTTAATGCCAAACGGCGGAAACGCTTCCCACCCCACTGCGCCTACGGCGCAGAACAGGCGGGCGAAAATTCCTTCCTCGCCCGCCTGATTGGACGGCCAGAATTTTTTGCGAGCGGACGGCGGGGCCTCAATTTGGGTGGTGGGCGGGTTTATCAAATTTCTAAACCTTGCTTTTTCTTAATTTTGTAAAGCCCCTCTATAAAATCAGTCCCCGCATATCCGGCAATAATTGCCAGCCTCCAGTCCATTCCTGCCAAAGCACCGGCAACGCCGCCGACTACGGCGGCTACAAACAAAGAAAAAGCGAGATACAAAAAACGGATTCTCTTTTCATTTTTGTTTTTTTCAAAATACTTGGCTATCCCTACTAAAGCGCGGACAAATCCGCCAAGTATCCCTAAAAGCGTTGATGAAAGTATTGGGTCCATGGATTTAATTATAGCTCAAATTCTCTGCAAAGAGAAAATTTTTCTTGACAGAGCATTTTATTTTGATTATCATATAAATAAATAATGATACATTTATATTATCATGGCTAAAAAACAATTGCAACTGGAAGCAAAATTATTTAAGGGATTTTCCGACCAGTCCCGACTTGCCATTTTGGAGGTGATTTTGGATAGCCCCAAAACTGTTTCAGAAATTGTTAAGGTCACTAAACTTTCACAGCCTAATACGACGGATTTGAGGGCAAGCTATACGCTCATCCGCCCATGCGTAACGCCCTCATAGCTGGCGGTCTCACCTTGCTCGCCTTTGGCTTGGGACATCTCGGTATTATTCCGTCCGGATACGAGACCGCAATTTATATATTTGCCATTGTCATTGGTGGCTATCACTGGACTCGCGAAGGCATCGAAGAACTTATCGAGCGCAAAGAAATCGGCATAGAACTGCTTATGCTTGGAGCTACCATTGGTTCAGCTATTCTTGGAATGTGGGACGAAGCTGCCTTTTTGGTATTTATTTACGGGGTAGCCGAAGGATTGGAAGAATACGCCTATGCTAGAACACGAGCATCAATTCGCAAACTTCTCGATCTTGCTCCCAAGGAGGCGAGAGTTTTACAGAACGGAAAAGAAATGATGATTCCTGCAGGCGAACTTAAAGTCGGCGATATCTTTCTAGTGCGTCCCGGAGAATCTATCGCAACGGACGGCACGATCTTCAAAGGCAAATCAAGTCTTAATGAGGCACCCGTTACTGGCGAGTCAATTCCCGTAGAGAAAAAGGAGGGTATGCAGGTATTTGCGGCCACCATCAATCAGGAGGGTGCGCTCGAAATTAAAGTCACCGCAACTTTTGCCAACAATACGCTTTCCAAAATTGTACACTTGGTTGAAGAAGCGCAGGAAAAGAAAGGTAAAGCACAACAGTTTATTGAAAAGTTTGGCAAAATCTATTCCCCAATCGTGCTCTTTAGTGCAATCGGGCTTGCATTATTTTCCTTGCTCGATCCGTCATTTTCCGAGTGGAGTATTCGTGCCGTCGTATTGCTCGTTGCCGCCGCTCCGTGTGCTCTCGTTATGTCGACCCCCGTGGCAGTCGCCGCGGGAATCGGCCGAGCCGGAAGCGAGGGAGTGCTCATCAAGGGCGGCGTATATTTGGAGAATTTAGGAAAGATTAAAGCAGTCGCATTTGATAAAACAGGAACGCTGACTAAAGGCGAACCAGTAGTCACTGACATTATCTCTATTAATCGCGATGAAAAAAAGATTTTAACCTTGGCGTATAGCGTGGAAAAATTTAACAATCATCCGCTCGCGCAAGCGATAGTCAAAAAAGCAGAGTCGCTTGGCCTACAAAATATTCCAACCTCTGATTTCGTTGCCATGTCGGGGTTTGGTACAAAGGCAGTCATCGAGGGACAGACAATGTATGTGGGCAAGAAAGATTTATTTACAAAGATTGATATAACCAATTCTGATTCGGAAATAGAGAAGCTTAGAATGGAGGGAAAGACTATCGTGCTTGTTGGTTCGGATAAGGTCGTGTATGGAATCATCGCTCTACGAGATGAAATTCGGCCAGTTGCCAGACAGGTAATCAGTACGCTTCGTCACATGGGCATGGCTGTTGTTATGCTGACCGGTGATAATCATGTGACCGCGCAAGCAATCGCCAAAGAGCTAGGTATTGATCAAGTCAAAGCCGATCTCAAGCCCGAAGATAAAGTAGCGGCTGTAAAAGAGCTCAAAAAAGAATACGGCATGGTGGCAATGGTCGGAGACGGGATCAACGACGCTCCGGCTCTGGCGGAAAGTTCTGTCGGCATGGTCATGGGTACCGCTGGCACCGATGCGGCGATCGAAGCGGCCGATGTCGCGCTTATGGCCGATGATCTTACTAAAATTCCGTATGCAATTGACTTAGGAAAAAAAGCTCGCGGGATCAGTTTGCAGAATATTGTATTTTCTATTTTTATTCTCGTTGTCCTCATTCCTTCCGCGCTTATTGGCTTCTTGAGCGTTGCAATAGCCGTTGCTGTGCACGAAGCCTCTGAACTCATCGCTGTTGGGAACGGTTTGCGAGTGGCAAAAAAGAAAATAAGAATCTATGAATGAAGGCCCAATAAAATATAAAATTATAGGGAGTTCCTTGTCGTTGCCCGCGCACGGGAGGGATGGGGCAAGGGCGACTATTCTTTCTTTTCTTTATTCGGTCCCGCCGTCCGCTCGCAAAAAATTCTGGCCGTCCAATCAGGCGGGCGAAAAGGAAGGGGGTTGGGGGGAAGGAATTTTCGCCCGCCTGTTCTGCGCCGTAGGCGCAGTGGGGTGGGAAGCGTTTCCGCCGTTTGGCATTAAGCCAAACATCAAAGCAA
>Ga0076045_119_pt1 | contig 10229 bp, 10 predicted proteins | sample RifGroB1_FD_68142 | JGI IMG/M metagenome (GOLD analysis project Ga0076045, IMG submission 68142) | Parcubacteria (Azambacteria) bacterium GW2011_GWB1_46_27
GAAAATTTTCTTTTCTTCTTTATAATCAATTCCCGTCAGTTTCGCCCCCTCTTCGCGGTTAAGAATCAAAACGTCGATTTTATTCAAAATATCCGCGGTTTTTTTGAGGCCAAGCTTAATGAATGTTGAGTGCGGATTCATCGCGATTTTGGCTTTTTGCCGGCGGGCGGAATCAACGAACAGCTTGATTAATTTGACGTTGTCGCCCGCCATCGGAGCCAGATAAAACCATTTCGCCTTAAGCTTTTGCCATGGAATTTTGTTTTTTTCCAGATGTTCGCTCGCTCCGCGATGAACCAGAATCGTCCGCTCGCCGCTTGGGGTGATTAAAATAACGGAAAAAGCGGTCGGTAATTCTTTGTCTACCTGTAAAAAATTTCTTGCCGCTTTTTCTTCGTCTAAAGTTCTCATTACTCCCTCGCCGGCAAGGTCTTTGCCTATTTTAGCGAGACAGCCGGCTTTCAGCCCCTGGCGGGCAAAAGTAACCGCCGCGTTTGCCGCCCCGCCGCCGGTCGTAAAAATGATAAAAGGCACTTCAATTTTTGACCCCAAAGCGAAACACTCGGCTTGGCCGGTGACGAACGCCGAACTTTTTATGACTTTAAAATCCGGGCTTTGCAAAAAACAATCGCGAGTCGCCGTTCCGATTGTGATGACATCCATAGTTTACGCCTTTCTCTTTATAACTTTTTTCACCGCTTCTTTGATGTGAGAAACGCCCATACCGTAGTGTTCAAGAAGTTCGTTTGGCTCGCCCGATTGACCAAATTGATCGCGCACGCCGATGAATTCCATAGGAACGGGATAATTCTGCGCGAGCGCCTCGGCCACGGCCGAGCCCATGCCGCCCAAAACCTGATGCTCTTCAACCGTAACCACCGCGCCGGCCTTTCTCGCGACCTCAACAATCGTTTTTTCGTCAAGAGGCTTTATCGTGTGATTATTTAGCACGTAAAGATTCATGCCCTCGTTCTCCAGTTCGTTCGCGGCAAGAAGCGCGTTGTGGACAAGCGGACCGCAGGCGATAATCGCGACGTCAATTTTATTTTCTTCTTTTGGCGTAAAAAGAATTTCCGCCTTCCCGATTTCAAAATTACTTTCCGCCGCGGTTACCATCGGAGTTTTTTCTCGATGAAAACGCAAAAATACCGGAAGCGGATGTTTCGCGGCGGCAATGGTCGCTTTTTTTGCTTCGTGATAATCGCACGGATTGACGACGACTACTTTCGGAATCACCCTCGTAATCGCCATATCTTCGATCGCTTGATGCGTTCCGCCGTCCGGACCCACGGAAATTCCGGAGTGCATCATGCCAATTACGACTTTTCGTTCGTTGTACGCGACGGTTGTCCGGAGTTGTTCCCAATTTCTCCCCGGAGAAAACATTCCGTAGGAAGCTATGAACGGAATCTTTCCGGACGCGGCAAGACCCGAAGCAACGGCAGCCATATTCTGCTCGGCAACCCCAATCTCAATAAACCGCTCGGGAAATTTATTTTTGAACAGATGAATTTGCGTACTCTCGGTTAAATCCGCGCAAAGAGCGACGATATTTTTATCCTCTTCTCCGGCGATTACCAATCCTTCGCCAAACCCGAGCCGTGTCGTTTTTTGTTCAACTTTCAATTTGTCCAGCACGTTTTCCGCGAATTTTATTTTAGGATTAAGTGGCATAGTAATTATTGATGTTCGCTTTTAATCTTTCCGCCCAAAGTTCGCAACTGAGCCAACGCGACCTTTACTTGTTCGGCTTTCGGCGGCGAATCTTTTACGTCGCCGATTCCCGGAGGAATGCCGTGCCATCTGTAATCAAACTCCATAAAATCAATGCCCTTTCCGGGGATAGTGTGCGCGAGAATTAAAACCGGCTTTTCATAAATTGCTTTTGCCTCCTCAACCGCGCCAACGATTTCTTCAAAATTATGGCCGTCAACGTCTATCACGTGCCAATTGAACGCTTCATATTTTTCTCTAAGAGGTTCGAGTGGCATGATGTCTTCCGTAAATCCGTCTATTTGAATATTATTGCGATCCATCACCGCGGTGAGATTATTCAGCTTGTGTTTCCCCGCCCACATCGCCGCCTCCCAAATATTTCCCGTCTGCTGCTCCGCGTCCGACATAAGACAATAAATATTGTATTTTTTCTTATCCATAAGCGCCGCGTACGCCATGCCGGCCGCTTGCGAAAGGCCCGAGCCGAGAGGCCCTGAACTTGTTTCCAAACCCGGGAGCCACGGCCGATGAGGATGGCCCTGCAAGCGAGAACCTAATTTTCGCAATGTCTTCAATTCTTCAACCGGAAAATATCCGGCTCTGGCCATGGCCGCGTAGAGCACGGGGCAAATATGGCCGTTTGAAAGCACGAGACGATCGCGATCCGGCCAGCCCGGATTTTTCGGGTCGTGATTCAAAATGTGAAAATAAAAAGCGGTGAACACGTCGGCCATTCCCAAGGGCCCGGCCGAATGTCCGGATTTCGCCTCATAAAGCATTTCAATAATATCCTGCCGGATTTGATTCGCCGTCTCCTCCAAAAATTCAATTTTTTCATCATGCAAATGAGCCATAAATTTTAAATCAATAACAAAGAGTGATTCTTTGCCGTTAGTTATTAATTATTTGTTATTTCAGTATTTCCTTGATTTTATCAACGATCTGCTGGGGAGTCCAATTCGCTTTCACGAAATAATACTCAATCCCAAGCGCCATCCCTTTTTTCACGTCGTAGTCGTCGCCCAAATTCGACAAAATAACGACCTTTAATTTTTTCGTCTCTTCGGCAGCCCTCAGCTTTTCCAAAACCGCGAAACCGGAAAGCCCGGGAAGCAAAATGTCCAGAATAATCAAATCCGGCTTCAATTCAAAAATCTTTTTCAGCCCCTCATAGCCGTCCGGCGCCGAAACGGCGAAAAAATTATTTTGGACGAGAATCTTCTCAAGGACCTGGCGGTGATATTGCTCATCCTCAATGATTAAAATTGTTTTTTTATCCATATTTCTAAAATCAAATTATGAAACGACCTTTCCGGCTTATAATTTAAAAATTTATAATTTTATCGGGAGCGAAAAATAAAAAGTTGTGCCGACACCCGGCTTGCTTTCAAACCAAATCGCTCCGCCCTGGGCTTCAACCGCTTTCTTCGCGATGTAAACGCCGAGGCCGGTGCCATCCGGCTCCATCAGAATCGCTTCCTGTGTGCGGGCGAATCTCTCAAAAATTTTCTTTTGGAAACTTTCCGGAATGCCGATGCCGTTATCCTTAATCGCGACCGTCACACGGCCTTTCGCCGCGTCTTCGTTGACGCTGACGACGATTTTTCCGCCCGGCTTCGTGTATCTTATGGCGTTCGTAAGCAAATTCAGAAACGTGTGCTTGGTCAACTCCTGGTCAACGCGGATTCGCGGCAACGCCGCCGGTTTTTCAAAAATTAATTCATGGCGCCTTTTTTGAATCTGCGGCGCCAGTTCATCGATTATTTGTTGCAAAAAAGACAAAAGTTCGGTTTCTTTTAAATTCAGCTCCAAACGCCCGCCCTCAAGACGGCTGGTGCTCAATAAATCCCTGACCAAAGCGATCAGCCGTTCGTTTGATTCGCGAATCCCCATAATCAATTCCTTTTGTTCTTCGGTAAGCGAGCCGGCATAGCCGCCCAAAATCAGATCGCTAAGCCACTTCATTGAAGTCAAAGGAGTGCGAAGCTGGTGAGAAGCGATGGAAATGAACTCGCCTTTGGTCTTCTCAATGCCGACCAATTCCAACTGGCTGATTACTTCCGAAGTAAGCTCATGGCTGACTCTGTCCCGATAACGATGCACCCGAAGCAGCATTTCTTTTTCCAACAATTTCTGCGTCATTGTCTGAAAAGAATCGGCCAGCTCTCCGATCTCGTCTTTTGTCCCGGCTTTCACCTTCTGAGACAGATCTCCGGCCGCGATTCTTTTTGTCACCTCCGACAACAGGTTCACCGGCTTCACAATTCCCCGAATCAGGAAAAAAATGAACGACATCCCGACGACCAGAAGCAATAGTGACGAAAAGAGCACTTGGATTCCTATGTTTGAAAGTCCGGCGAAAGCCGTGTCGTTGTCAATTTCCGCCAAAAGCGTCCAGCCGTTGGCGAGACATTTTGAAGCGCCGATGACCGACATTCCTCTCCAGCCCGCATAATAAACGTCGCTCATCTCCTCTCCGCTCTTGCATTTCATTACCGGCTCGGAATCAACTATTTGCTTGAGAACGCCATTTTTTAAAGTCCCTACTTTGCTGATTAAAAGACCGTCTTTGTTCACCAGATAAATATCGGTGTCCGTTTTCTCGTCTCTTTCAAACAGCCGCGGCGAACCGTTCAGGATAATCGTCAATTCGTCGCCGTCAATGTAATTAATGATAAATCCCAGCTTTTCGCCCGTCTCTTTTTCCGTCAATGGCGCCAAAACGGCAAAATGGGAAACGTCTTTATTAAAATGATGAGAAAACATCACGTCGGACACGTAACTCTGACCGTAAGCCAGCTGCTTTGCTTCAACAAAATAATCGTCTTTTGATTCGTCCCTGCCCAGCTCGCTCTCCATGGTGGAAGCGATGATTCGGCCGTTCAAATCGGTGACATTAATGCCAAAAATCGTCGGGTCAAGAGACATTTTATTCTTATTAAGATGTCTGTTTAAATCGCCCGCAACCCCGCCGTTCTCGCCGGCGACGATTTTCGCGGCGCTGTCGCGGATGAAGCCGTCGGATGAAAAATCAACGACTCTTTTTCCGGATTGCGAAATAAAATCTAAAAGCAAACCCTCTTTTGCCTCGGCAATTTGTCTCACATCGCTCTTAATTCTTTCGGTCAGATTCTCTTTGGCCGTCCGGTAACTTAAATAATTTGAAATGCTAACCGACACCGCGAACACCGCCAAAAAACTGAAAAAAAGCTTGAACCATAAACTGCTTGTAAATTTCTTGGACATGCTTGTTTAAAGGCAAAAACGCTTTTTTACTTTAAGTATAATCCGTAGTTCAGATTTTTGCAGATTTCAATGTACTTTTTAACCTCCGGCTCGGACTTAATGATTGAACCGTGCTGAGAAGCGATCATTTCTATGCTCATCTTGTCCATTTTTTTTAAAGTGTACAGCACGGCTTCTTTTGAAGGCATATACAACTCCATCAATTTGGAAAGACGCGGGGGATAATTTTCATCGGCAAAAAGCCGCCATTCCGCCGGTTCTTCAAGAGAGCCGAAAACGTCGCTTGAAAACAAGATTTTGCTCTTCTCGTCGTAAGTCATAATCACCCCGGGAGTGTGCAAATAAGGCGCGTCAACAAACCTCAATATCCGGCCGCTTTTTAAAGTCAGTAAATTGTTATTCGCGTCGCTCAGGTAATAAGGCGATTTTATGTCATAATGAATAATAAAATAGTAAGCCGGCATGGCGCAGACGACTTTCAAATCCGGTCGGCCGATCATTTCAACGTAAAGCGGTATGGCGCCGCAAATGTCCGGATCCTCGTGCTGAAGGATGATGTGGGAAATCTGCTCCGGTTTTACCAAAGAAAAAATTTTTCTGGCGACCACCGGAAAATGCAGGACAGAACCCGGGTCAATCAGAACCGCTTCTTCTCCGTCAATAATCAAATACGGATTGCATTGCAATTTCGTTTTTTCGTCATGGAATCCGACCCAATAGATTCCGTCGTGGATTTCAATCGGTTCGTTGAGTTCTCTTAAATTTGAGCTGTCGTTGACCATAATACTTAATTTTACCACGACGCGATAATCGCGACAAGCGAAGAGCAAGACAGTTATCCACACCCGCGAAATACGATGTGCTATAATAAGAACGCATGCTAAAAAATTCTCAAGCCCGGGAAAAAACACGGAAAATCATCGTCTTTTTAAGCGTTTTCGCGGTTTTGACCGGCATTTTTTATTACTTTCTTTTTCTCGGCGACGTCTTTGCCGCGGTTGTCTTTGTGTTCGTCAATCCTTTTCTCCTGTTTTTGCCGCGGCTGATTTATCGCCTTAATTTCGTCAAAATTCGGTACAACGAGAATCTTCTGATAAATCTGGAAATCGCGGCGATAATAATTTTTATCTTTAACGGCGCGGGCACGCTTTATTTTTACGACGTTTCATTGTTTGAATACGACAGCTTCGTCCATTTTCTTGACCATATTTTATTCGTCCCAATTGCCGCCTGGTTCTATTTGACGCTTAAAGAATCATTCGCGGGAAAACAAAACGAACGAATGAAGTTTGACGCCATAATCATCGGCGGCCTCCTCGCGATAATGGCCGGCATATTCTGGGAAATACTGCAAAACACCGCGGACAACGTCTTCGGCACGACGATGTTTTTCGACCCCGATCAGGCGATAGATCTTGACGTAAAGACGGATATCGCTTCGGACTTGCTCGGCGCTCTCGTCGGAACGATTATCTTGTATTTCCAAAAGGAAAAATGGCTTGCCGAAATAAAAAAACTTCCGGAGAACTCCTAATTGAACCGCTGATTGACAACGTCTTAATTTTCTGTTATTATGAGAATAATCTAAAGTAGCATCGCTGTTTAACAAAATAATTTAACGAAAGGAGGAATTCCGATGAATACGGGAAATCCTAAAATAATCAGCTTGGATCTGACGGCCTGCTGCGCTCTCAGGGAGGGCTTTGAGAAAAATCAGAACATTATGCTGTATCTAAACCACGAGTTTGACCCTGCCCGCGTTATTTTTTATCAAAATACTCTCTCAAAATTTGATATCGGCATTCAGCTCGCGGGCAACGGCGAAGCGGCCGAAATATTTTCAATCGTCGCGGAAGCCGAAAAGAAGCGGTTATTGAAAAAACTCGCTGAAAACAACAAGTTCAAACCGGAATGCGGCTTGTGTTCCGCTCACCAGCATCTCAAAGCACTCGATAGAACCCTCGAAATGCTCGGTTCACTGGCTCCGGTCGGCCATGCTTAATCTCCCTCCGGCGTTCTCTAAAAACTTCAATTCCGCCAGAGCTAAGCTCATCTTTGCCAAAAGCGCGAATTAAAAACCTCGCTCCAACATAAGGGCGAGGTTTTTGCGTCTCTATTATTTATAAAGACGCGATTTCATAAATCGTTAATGCTAAATGATTTTTTTAAAAAAGCGATAATCCGGGTTCGGTAAGTTCGGTCTTTCAAAACGTGAATCGCGGTCGGCAAAAAAGAAACAAAAATTATTAAAAGGATAATCGGCGCAAGATAACGGTCAATGCCCGGAACCATCGCGCCGAGAAAATAACCTAAAAGCGTAATGCCGATTCCCCAAAGCGCGGCACCGATCAGATTATACGCGAAAAAAGTCGCGTAGCGCATTTTGCCCACGCCCGCGAGAATCGGCGCGAAAGTCCTGATAATCGGCAAAAATCTCGCCAAAACGATGGTCTTCGCGCCGTACTTTTCATAAAACATCCTTGCCCGCTCCAAATTCTCCTTGTGAAACAGCAAAGAGTCCTCTCTGGTGAAAATCTTAGGGCCGACGCGCCGGCCGAAGGCGTAGCCGAAATTGTCTCCCAAAACCGCGGCTGGAAACACGACCGCGATTAAAATCAGCGGATTGAGAAATCCCTGCGAAGCCAAAAAACCGGCCGTGAAAAGCAAGCTGTCGCCCGGCAGGATAAAACCGATAAAAAGGCCGGACTCGGCGAAAACAATGACGGCAACGCCGAGATACCCGACTGTTTTGACGAGCGCGATGATGTCAAACATTAAATAATTTTAAACCAGCCACCAAAGAAAAGAAATAAGGTAAGCGGCGGCAAGCAAAGAGAGCGAGGCAAAAAAAATAACTTTCCCGATTTTTGGGCCGAAAAATTCTCCCAGGCGGACGACAACAATAAAAATGGCCGGTAAAAACGAGAACAAACTCAACGGCGGCAAATAGGGTCTTGCCAGGGTCTTGCTTCCGCCGTGAATAAACCAATCTGCCCAGCCGCCGTATTTCATCAAAAATACATGATATAAAACAAGAATCAAAGCGAGCCGCGCGCCCCATTGTTGAAAAAACCACCATTTTTGCCCGCCGAATTTTTGAATGGCCCAATTGCCGGAAATTACGGTTAAAAATAAAAGAATCAGCAAAGCCAAACCGCCCAACCATAAATTGACATTCGCAAGCGCGGCCCATGAAAAAAGATTAAACCGCGGTATCAGAAATGAAACAACGCCGTGCGCCAGCGCGAAAACAAACGCGACAATGCCAATCTCTTTGCGGTAAATCAGCCAGCCGTCAAAGCGAACAAAATACCGCGCCAAAAGCCCCACCAATAAAACAAACGCCAACAAAACAAAAGCCGTGCCCGCGAGCGCTTTATTGGCGATAAATAAATCGTAATAACCTCTCCGTAAAAATAAATAAAAAGAGAGTATCGCAAAAATCCCAAAACTTGCAATTAAAGATATTCCGTATCTTTTTAACTGTTCTTGTCGCTGTCCAAACTCCATTTCGCGCCGATGTCCGTCCGGTAAAACATATTTTGAACCATAATGTTTTCAATGCGCGAGTAAACCTGCTTCCGCGCTTCTTCAACCGTGCTGCCCGAACCGGTGATTACGAGCAGACATCCTGACACGCCGGCTATCCTCCAGACACCCTCCTCCAATTTAATGTCTTCAATGTGAACGCCTTCCAGATTGTTCGGTTTTTTAAAAAGAATCGGAAGATCCCGGTACATCTCTATCGCCTCTTTGTCGCGATCTTTGGAAAAATACATCGGAACCATGACTCTCACGCCCACCTGAAAACCCCGCTTTGTTTTTAATTCAAAATTTTCTCCTTGGGCAAGCTTCAACAGCCATTCGCCCGCCGGCGCCGAGATTCCCTCAAGTTGAATTTGAATCGTGGGATAGCCGAACCTGGCGGTGAATTCCAACGGATAAATTCCCTTGCCGTTGACTATGCAATTTATGTCAATATAGCCGATGTAGCCGGATTCGGCCAATGCCGGCTTCATTTTTTCCAAAGTCATTTTGAACAAATTGTTCGGCCGGCTCCAGAACATCAAAGTTCCCATCTCGCCGGCAAAAGGCCCGATGTCTCCCGGGAAAACCCGTTTGTGTTCAAAATTGATATTTACCGGATAAATAAACTCTTTGCCGTTGAAAAACGCGCCCACCGCCACTTCAACACCGGAAATATGTTTTTGTAATTGAAACATCGGCGCTTTTTTCCGCCAAACGTTTTTATTCTGCTCAAGCAATTCCAGGAGGTCCTTGCCGTCTTCCTCCTGACCTATAAACAAAAGACCCTTGCCGCCGGAAGGAACATTGCCGCTTGGTTTAAAAACATATCTTGAAGGATTGCTTTTGATGAAAGTGATTGCTTCATCATAATCGGAAAACTGCCATTGGGGCAAAATGTTGATGCCGTATTTTTTCATCTCCATCTGGCCGAATTCCCGATCCATTTCCAATCGGTCCGTGTATTTACTGCCGCCGACGACCGATTTACCTTTTTTCCGCAATTTATCGGCAATGTCGCCGAACTCAACGTCGTCAAAAACAATAACATCCGCCCAATCCTGATACGGCTCCCATTCGTCCACTTTCTCAATAAAGCCGTTATAAACGTCAATGTCGTTCTTTGACTTAATATAGGCCTTCACCGAATGACCTTCTTTGGTCAACTGCCATGCCAAATCGCCGCTCAAACTTTCCCACGAGACGAATAAAAATTTTATCGGCGTTTTCGCCGCAATCAGCGCGACTGAACCGTTTTGAGAACCGTTGATTTTTTCGGAAGGCAAATTGTTTTCCTGCGTCATAAAATAAAATGTAACATCAGTATATCATTAATGAAACGAAAAGAAAATATTTACGCTTAATTTTGAGATTGCCGTTCCAAAAGCGATCTGACATCGCTCACGGATGCCTGAAAAAATTGATTGTTCGGTTCCAGTTCCCGGGCGCTTTCAAGATATTTCAGCGCGGCGGTTAAATTTTTCTCTTCAAGGGCAATCTGGGCAAGCAAAACCAAGAAAAGACGAATTTTGGGTCAAGTTTTATCGCGATTTGCCAATTTTCCATCGCCGCGTCCTTTCTGCCGGTTTCCCGATAAGTGTTTCCGAGATTGTGATAAGCAACGGCGTTGGACGGGTCCAGTATAATCGCCTTTTTATAAGTTATTTCCGCATTTTCCCGCTCGCCCTTGTCGGCGTAAGCCATGCCGAGATTATTAATGACGCGGTAGCTCTCCGGCGCGT
>Ga0076045_159_pt1 | contig 9666 bp, 9 predicted proteins | sample RifGroB1_FD_68142 | JGI IMG/M metagenome (GOLD analysis project Ga0076045, IMG submission 68142) | Parcubacteria (Azambacteria) bacterium GW2011_GWB1_46_27
GCTGTCGGTTAAGCGCCCCTCGTCCAAAATTTGAAGCAGCATGTTGAACACCTCGGGATGCGCTTTTTCAATCTCGTCAAAAAGAATAATGCTGTAGGGGCGACGCCTAATCTGTTCGGTGAGCTGTCCTCCTTCCTCATAGCCGACATATCCGGGCGGCGAGCCGATCATTTTTGCCGCGGCGTGCCGCTCCATGTATTCGGACATATCAAGGCGGATAATCGCCTGTTCGGAATCAAACATAAATTCCGCGAGCGCCTTTGCCAGCTCGGTTTTGCCGACGCCTGTCGGCCCAAGAAAGATGAACGAACCGATGGGACGCGACTCTTCGGAAACGCCAGCCCGCGAGCGCCTTATGGCGTTGGCGACGATTGAAACCGCTTCGTCCTGGCCGATCAAACGGTTTTTCAGGACATCCTCCATCTTTAATAATTTTTCCTGCTCCTCCTCAAGCCTCTTCAACGATCTCTTCTTTCAAAAAACGATGTTTCTTCTGAATTTTTGCCAATTTTTTTTCTTCCTGAACTATCAATTTCTGAAACGCCGGAATCTGGCCATATCGGATTTCCGCCACTTTCTGCAAATCAACCAGCCGCTCGGCCATTTCCGCCTCCTGCCGCGCGGCGTCAGTTTTATTTTTCAGCTCCCTGAGCTGGCCGATAATCTCTTTTTCTTTCCGCCAGTCAATCTCCAATCCCCGGCTTCTTTCTTTCAAATCGGCCAATTTTTGCTCCAATTCTTTCAGCCGCTCTTTGGAAGCCGCGTCTTTTTCTTTTTTCAGCGCTTCTTTTTCAATTTCAAGCCGCATTATCTCCCGGCGCAATTGGTCAAGTTCCCGCGGCATGCTGTCAATGTCAAGCCGAAGGGCGGAAGCCGCCTCGTCAATCAAATCAATCGCCTTGTCCGGCAAAAAACGGTCGCTCAAATAACGGGAAGAAAATTTCACCGCGGCCAGAATTGCCGAATCGGTGATTCTAACGCCGTGATGAAGTTCGTATTTTTCTTTCAAGCCGCGCAGGATCGCGATGGTGTCCTCGACGCTCGGCTCCTCGACATAGACCGGCTGGAACCTTCTTTCAAGAGCCGCGTCGCGTTCAATGTATTTTTGATATTCTTTCAGAGTCGTGGCGCCGATGGCGTGCAATTCTCCTTTCGCCAAAGCGGGTTTGAGCATGTTGGCCGCGTCAATCGCGCCCTCGGCCGCGCCGGCTCCGACCAAAGTGTGAAGTTCGTCGATGAAAAGGATGAATTTCCCGGCGGCTTTTTCCATTTCTTTTAAAACCGCTTTCAAGCGGTCCTCAAACTCGCCCCTGAATCTTGTGCCGGCCACCATCGCGCCCAAGTCAAGAGAAATAATTTCTTTGTCGATCAGGGACTCGGGCACGTCGCCCGAAATTATCCGCTGGGCGAGCCCTTCCACTATCGCAGTTTTGCCGACACCCGACTCGCCGATCAAGACCGGATTGTTTTTCGTCCGGCGCGCCAAAACCTGCATCACCCTCCGAATTTCTTCGTCCCGCCCGATGACCGGATCAAGCTTTTTCTTTTTGGCGAGTTCGGTTACGTTGCGGCCGTATTTTTCCAGAACCCTGTATTTTGTTTCCGGCTGCTCGTCCGCGATTCTGGTTGACGCGCCTCTTAAGTCGGTTAAAATTTTAATTATCTGTTCGCGGTTCAATTTCAGCGATTTTAAAATTTGGCCGGCCTTGGTCTTGCTCTCAAGCAAAGCCAAAAAAAGATGCTCGGTTGAAATAAACTCGTCTTTGAATTGTCCCGCTTCCTGCGACGATTTTTCGATGACCCAGCCCATATCCCGCGACAAATAAAATTGATTCGCCGGAGGAAGAGCGATTTTCGGATAATTCGCCAATTCCGCGAACACCTTTGCCCGCAAGTCCTGTTCATTTACTCCCAGTTTGTCCAAAAGCGAAGGCACGATGCTTCCTTCCTGTAAAATCAGCGCGGCCAAAAGGTGCTCCGGCGCAACTTCTTGATGCATCTGCTGGGCCGCGATGTCCTGCGACCTCTGAAGCGCTTCCTGCGCTTTAAGAGTGAATTTGTTTATCATAATATTAGCACTCTTATTCAACGAGTGCTAATCTGATTTTACACAAAGTTTGCCGCGCCGTCAATGCTTGACTCTTAAACCGGCATCTGTTATAGCTAAAATAAGTTCTTTCACAAAAAAGAGAGGTTAAAATGACCGAAAAACCGTGGCTTAGAAGTTATCCTTTGGACGCGCCGAAAAATTTCACATATCCTGAATTTTTGCCGGTTGAGGATTTATTGATAAAGACCGCCTTGGATATGCCAAACAGGACGGCTCTTATTTTTTACGGCAAAAAGATATCTTATCGGGAACTTAACAGATTAAGCGACGCGTTCGCTCTGGCTCTTATGAGATTCGGAGTTAAAAAGGGAGACCGGGTGGCTCTTCTGCTTCCCAACGTCCCCCAGTTCGTAATCGCCTATTACGGGGCGCTAAAAGCCGAAGCGATAGTTGTTCCGACAAATCCGCTTTACACCGAGCGCGAATTGGAACACCAGCTTGCCGACAGCGGCAGTCAAACTCTCGTCGCGCTGGACATTTTCTATCCGAAAATCAAAAATGTCTGGAACAAAACCGGCTTAAGACGCGTTATTTTAACCGGAGTTCGATAAAGGCCCAAAAAGAAGGATTATGGATTCGGGTGGAAAAAACGCCGTCTGTCTATGACTTCATGGAATTGATACGGGAAAATAATCCCGACACGGAACATCTTTGTTTCCGTTCCCTTCACGCCCGGCTTCAAAGAGAACCGGAATCGCCGGCCCAACTGCAATACACCGGCGGAACGACCGGTTTGGCCAAAGGCGCGATCCTAACTCATAATAATCTCGTCGCAAATGTCTGGCAGTGCCGGGAATGGATGACTGACTTAAGAGCCGGAAAAGAGATTTTTTTAGGCGTCATTCCGTTTTTCCATGTTTACGGTCTGACGGCCTGCATGAATGTCGGCGTTTCACTCGGCGCGACTTTAGTCCTTCTGCCGAAATTCAAAACCGAGGATGTTTTAAAGGCGATTCAAAAATACAAAACCACGGTTTTCCCGGGAATTCAGGCGATGTACCTGGCAATCAAATTTGAAAGCATCACCGGCGCGATGGTTGTTGAGGGCTACGGTCTTTCGGAAGCGTCTCCGGTGACTCATGTCAATCCGTTCTCAAGGATCTCAAGAAAAATCGGCAGTATCGGTCTGCCTCTGCCCGGCACGGACGCCAAAATCGTCGATTTGGAAACGGGTTCGGAACTCGGGCCGAATCAGCCTGGAGAACTTTTAATAAAAGGGCCGCAGGTTATGCAAGGTTACTGGCACAAACCGGAAGAAACCGCGGAAACCCTCAAAGACGGCTGGCTTCACACCGGCGATATCGCGGTAATGGATGAAAACGGATTTTTCAACATCGTTGACCGAAAGAAGGACATGATAAAAACCGGCGGCGAGAACGTTTATCCGCGGGAAGTTGAAGAAGTCCTTTTCCGCCATCCGAAAATCAAGGAAGCCGTGGTGGTCGGCCTGCCGGACCCCGAAAAATTCAGGGGCGAGATTATCAAGGCGTACATCATCTTAAAAGAAAACGAAAGCCCGTGCGAACAAGAAATCCTCAATTTCTGTTCACGGGAACTGGCAAAATTCAAAATTCCGAGAATCATTGAATTTAGAAAGGAGTTGCCCAAAACCATAGTCGGCAAAGTGCTTCGCCGCGTTCTGGTTGAAGAAGAATTGAAGAAACAAAAATAAGTAGTAAATAAAAGCCACGCTTAGCGTGGCTTTGTTATTTGATTCTGTAATTTTATCGCAGACGCTTTCCGAAATGTTCAATCATTTTATTATCAGCGAAGCCGATGTCCAGAACCGCGGTGTAATGCCCCCAAATCAACACGGTTCTTTCCGGTTTATTCATCGCTTTCCAGAGCAGATCGGAAGAACGGGAAGGAACCACTCTGTCAAAATAAGCGTTTATCATGAAAATCCGTTCGGGACTGACGTTCTTCGCGTAATTCAGCGGTTCAACCGGAGCGAAAATTTCGCGAGCCGTTTCGTATAATTCTTCTTCCGACAGGGAAAGATTTTTAAGAACTTTTTCCCGATTTTTTTTAATTCCCTTTTCCCGGCTGGCGGTTAAAACATAAGCGATGTCTCCGCCACCAAGCATCAGAAATCCGGCTTTCAAACGCGGCTCAACCCCCAAAACCGTGGCTGACATGACCGCTCCCAAACTGATTCCGGCAATCCCAATTTTTCCGGCGTCGATCTCCGTCCGAGTTTCAGCCCAGTCAATCACCCGTCGGGCGTCAATGACGGTCTGGCGATAAACTTCCCGCGTGTAGATAAGCGATTCTTTCAGCTCCTCAACGGTTTTCGCTTTTTCCAAAACGCCGGCCTGAAACAACTTGCCTTTTCGCTCAAGCCAAATCGCGTTGAATCCCGAATCGGCCAAAGTCGCGGCGAAATGCTCCGAAAAAAAGTAACTGCCGCCCATGATCGGCAAAATTATGACGAGCGGCTTTTTTCCCGATCTTTTCTGTTTTATATAATGAAACACGACCGAATCATTCGCCGGATCGGTTGACATCGCCGAAGCGAAACTGACCTGAAAAATTTGGTAGCGGGGTTCTTCCTTTTCCAAGACGATCCGATACTGGCTTGCCGGGGAATCAAAATCGTCCTTTGCGTATTCAAAATAATTCGGCGGCGTTTCCAGAATCGGGGAGAAAGATTTGCCGTGAATAAAACTGTCGTTAACGGCCGCGCAGCCGTTCAAAGCGAATAAGAAGACCAAAAAGACGGCCATCAGCGCTTTCATTTTCCACCTGCCTTTTTAATTTTCAAAGGGCCTTTTTAACTAAATTAAGCGTATAAAATAAACAGCCAAATGTCAAAGACATTTGGCTGTAAAGATATTTAGCAATCTTTGCGTTATTTTCTTTCCTCCAATTTAACTTTAACCGTTTTCTCCGCTCCTTTGCTTAAAATTTTCAAAGCAATTTCGTCGCCGACTTTATGGTCCTGAATGATTTTCGCCAGCGTGCGTTCTTTGTCTATTTTGATTCCGTCAATTTCAAGAATAATATCGTTCTCCAAAATTCCTGCTTTGTCCGCCGGAGAACCCGGAGTAACGGCCAGTTCCTCCCGCGTCTCGCCCCTTGTCACCAAAGCGCCGTAGTCAACCAAAAGATTGTTTTTTTCTTTCAACTGCTGCGTGATTAAGACGTAGCGAATGCCGAGGAACGGATAGATTATTTTTCCCCCGGCGTACCGGGACCCGAAGCGACGATAGAGCGGGAAAGGCCAGAAACGACGCCGACGCCGACCGTGTTGCGGAATTCGCCCAAAGCGTTGCCGATCGTGATGACGGTTTGGCCGATCTGAACTTTGTCGGAATCGCCGAGCCGCAGAGGCGTCAGGCCGGTTTTTTCAATCTTCAAAATCGCGACGTCCTGAACCGGGTCTCGCGCCAGGACATTGGCCGCGTATTTCTTCTCGTCGTTAGTTAAAACCGTGTATTCGGCTTCAGTGTCCGAAACAACGTGTTTATTGGTTACAATCAAACCGTCGCTTGAAACAATAAAGCCGGTGCCGCTGCCGATCTCTTTCTTCTCGGTTCCTTTTTGCCGGTACTGCGGAACTTGAAATTCCGGGAAAAATTGGCGGAAAAATTCATCGCCACCGAACGGCTCGCCGAAATACTGCTCCACCACCGGCAAATCTTTGGTCGCGATTACGCTTACAACGGACGGCGAAGCGTCCTTGACGACTTTGACGATAAGCTCTTCCTGTGTCTGAACCGCGGCTTCCGGCGCCGAAGGTTTAACTATCTCTTTTATAATCGGTTGTTCGGAAAGCCGTCCAATTTCGGTTTTCAGCCAGTACGGAAACGCGAAAGAGCCGGCTCCGCCGGAGACGAAACCTACGACAAGAGCGGTCACGAAACTGACAAGAACGCTTATCAAAATTGTTTGTTTTAAATTGTCTTGAGGGTTTTCACTTGACATAGTAGTAAATATTTGATATAATTTGTTTAAATTGGATTTTTGCAATCTAATCCAAAAACCTTAAAAACCGAAAACAAAGGGGGTAAGAAATGGACGAAGAACAGGAACAGGAAGCAAGTAAGAGCGTTTTTGTGGCGCTGATGAGAGAGGAAGGAGACGCGACAGAAATCCTGCTGGTGGAAAACGCGCCTAAGTATCTGCCGAACGGCGCGCTCAAACCGAAGGGCTGGGGAATGCCCGGCGGAGGCGTTGACGGCGACGAAGGAGAAAAACACACCGCCGCCAGAGAAGTTCTTGAAGAAACCGGATATGTTCTGGAACAGGACAGCGTAACCCTGCTTGATTACGAAATGCGGGGCAACAATCACATGGTGCTGATCGTGACCGGAAAGATCGCCGGTGGCCGGATAAAAACAACGGCGCAAAGGGTCGACTTGAAAACCAAGTTGGCCCTTTTTCTTTACCAAATTTTACGCGAAAAATCAATCCGTCACGCTTCCAATATCTTTTTCAACGCCTCAACTAACCCGTCAATTTCTTCCATGGTCGTGGTTTTGCCGAGCGAAACGCGAATGCTTTTTTTCACCTCTTGCGGCGACAGGCCGATAGCCGTCAGAACGTGTGACGGTTTTTGGGCTTTGGATTGGCAGGCCGAACCGGCGGAAATCGCGAAGCCGGCCAGATCAAGAGCAACGATCAAACTTGAATCAATCTTGCTTTTAACCGCTCCGAAATTNATTTCTTTTATGACGCGTTCAATCAGGCGATCGCGGAGTTGTTCGATTTGTCCGGCCAATTTTTTCATTTCCGACAACAAAGCGATTGCTTCCGCCAAACCGACGATCAACGGGACGTTGGAAGTGCCGGACCTCAAACCGAATTCCTGTCCCGAGCCGGTTATAATCGGCTTGATCGACATTCCTTCTTTGCGATATAATCCGCCCACTCCCTTGGGTCCGTAAATTTTCTGGCCGGAAAAACTCAAAAGGTCAACCCCGAGCCGCTCCGCGCCGCAATCAAGAAAATTAACGGCCTGAACCGCGTCGGTATGAAACAAAGGATATACTCCGCCGCGCTCTCTCCTAACTTCTTTGACGATCCGGCCGATCTCTTTGATCGGCTGAATCGTTCCAATCTCGTTGTTCGCGTACATTATTGAAACAAGGGCAGTGTTCTCTTTCAGCGCGCTTCTAACGTCTTCCTGTTTGACGAATCCGTCGGCGTTCACCGGCAGAATAGTGACCTCAACTCCCTCCTTCTCCAAATCGCGGCAAGTGTCAAGCACGGCTTCATGCTCAATTCGCGAAGTTATAATGTGCGGTTTCTTGTCTTTTACCGCCGCCCAAGACGCCTTAATCGCTCCCCGAATCGCGAGATTTATGCTTTCCGTGGCCGAGCCGGTAAAAATAATTTCACTGAAAGAACACTCAAAAAAATTCGCGACTTTTGTTCTGGCTTCGTCAATCGCGATTTGCGCCTCCTGGCCGAAAGAATGGATTGAAGCCGCGTTGCCGTACTTTTCACCAAAATACGGCAGTATTGAGTTTAAGACCCCGGGGTCAACCGGAGTGGAAGCGGCATAGTCAAAATAAACTTTTTTCGGCGTAGACATAAACTTGCGAAATTAAAAAAGGCGGAGATTGTTTTCCTGGGTGTCGGCCGCCGCAAGCGCTCTTTGCCAATTCACCTCTATCGGGTACTTTCGGCCGTCCCTTGAAGAAATTATCAGACGGCCGTTTTTTAAGCCATACTCATAAAGATCTCTTGTAAGCCGCACGTCGTCAAGGCAGTATTTTTTCAAGTCCTCCATCTTTCCCTGCCTGAACAATTCAATCGCCTCCAATCCGTGGCCGCTTTTCCCTTCGCCCAAAGTTGACTCGGCCAAACTGTTGAGGCCGATCCTGAAACCGCAAACGTTGCTCACCTCTTCCAGAATGTCAAAAACCGGAATTTTATCCACAGCACAAGAAAAATACTTCGCCAAAACCGGCATGTCGAATTTTTTGATGTTGAAACCGACGATTCTCGCGGCTCCGCTTATCATCCGCTCAAGCTCGGCTTGCTTCCCTCCAACGTCAAAAAAAGAATTTTGCGTTTCTATGTCCAAAACCAAAGTGTCCATACGCTCATGTTTACTCTTCCTCTTCTTTTATCGCGTCCTTAAACTTCACTTTTATCTCTTCAATCTTGTTTTCCACTTCTTTTAAGCGGCTTTTGCATTTTTCGGCGAGCATTAAGCCGCGTTCAAATTTTTTCAAGCCCTCTTCCAAAGCAATGTCCTTGCGCTCAAAATCATCGGCAATTTGGTTGATTTCCTTTAATGCTTCTTCAAAATCAAATTTTTCGTTTTTCTGTCCCATAATTTTTATTCTACAACGATTTATTGCGAAATTCAATAGTTTCCATAAAAATTAAAAAAGCGAAACGTTTTGTTTCGCTTTTTATTCGGAATTTGAAATGATTTTCTTTGGCGGAAGATAATGCTCGTAAACGTTGGCTAAAATCCACATCATCTCCACATGATTGTCGACGGACATGAAAAGCGTCTCAAACGGCTCTTTCAAATCCGAAAAACAAATTTTGACGCCCAGAGGACATCCGTCCTTGAATAATTCCTGGCACTCCTCTTCGGAAAAACTTCGCCAATGACTGATTATGCAAAACGCCCCGACCTTCCAGTATTCCCGGCGGTCAACCCGGAAACCTAACCCTTCCAAAAGTTGCAAACCCCTGTTCCACGCTTCAAACTCATATTCAAGGCGACAGCGAATGCCTTTATGAGGACATTTGGACATCTTTCCGTCCCGGAAAATCAAAAAATGTCCCAATTCATGGGCAAAAGCAATCTCCTCAAGCCCGTTGCGGCTTAAAGCAAATCTTATGTTTTTTCCGACGAACAGAAAGTTAAGAGACAAACCAAAACATCCGATACTCCAGCTGTCCCCGGTCCGAATCAGGCGAATATTGTTTTCCTTCGCGAATTCGTATAATTTGCGCAAAGCCGGAGTTTGATTAAAAAAAGGTTCCGGTATTAAATTATTAAAAAGCTTTTTACTCTTTTTTCAGAACCTTTGACCAGAACCCGCCTTTGAATAATTTTATCCTGACATTGTCGTCTATGTCCAGCTCGTTGGCACTCCTGACCGCCTTGCCGTCTTTAAAAACAACGGCGTAGCCGCGGGCCAGCAGGGACTCGGGATTCAAAGCCAAAATGATTTTTTCGGACAAATTCAGGCGATTCTTGATTTCCTGAACGTGTTTTTTGAAATTCAATTCCATGCGAAAAATGCAATTCGCGGCCGCGATCTTTTTTTGAACCAGGTCTTTGCGCCAAATTTCCGCCTGATGAAAAAAATTCGCCAAAGATGCCGAAAAATCGGCGGCTTTTTTCCCGATAATGCTTTTCAAACGATCAACTGAATCTTCAATTGCTTCGGCCTTTTCTTCAAACCAAAATCTTTGAGCGGCGATAAAACCGCGTTTTGCCGTTTCAAATTCCCGCCGCACTTCTTCCTTGTCGGGGACGATAAGTTCCGCGGCGTTTGAAGGAGTTGACGCGCGCAAATCCGCGGCAAAGTCGGCCAGAGTGTCGTCCCGTTCGTGGCCGACTCCGACCACGACCGGAAAGC
>Ga0076045_158_pt1 | contig 8668 bp, 9 predicted proteins | sample RifGroB1_FD_68142 | JGI IMG/M metagenome (GOLD analysis project Ga0076045, IMG submission 68142) | Parcubacteria (Azambacteria) bacterium GW2011_GWB1_46_27
GCTTGACCAAATGTATTTTTTTCTGTTAAATAAAGTGGAAGATTCGGTCTTTAACAAAGCATAACGGGGGTTTGGAAAGATGACCGAGGGCAGGATACGCGAAGTGCTGGATATTTACAGAAAGTATTTTGAAGCAAACGGAATACCAAAAACAGAAGTTCCCCACGATTCTTTTCCGACGTTTAACGACGATTGTTTTGCCCATCTTCACGCCATGCTTCACCAAATGGAATGTTTTTTGCGGGAAGGCCGGTTGGACAAAGTTTTCAGGTGGCTTGGCTTCATTCAGGGCGTTTTGTGGATTATGGGCGTTTACACGGTTGAAGAACTTAAAGAACACAATACCGACATTAACGCGAACATCACCAACTCTTGGCCGTTTGGTTAAAGAACTTAAAGAACACAATACCGACATTAACAAAAGGAGAATGTCGCTTTAAATAATTGGCGTCTCGTGACAGCGAGGCGCTTTTTTGATACGATTTGCTCATATGAAAAAGTTTTTAACCATAATCAAGGCCTTCTGGCAGAGGGCGCTGACGTACCGGTTTACGGTTATTGCTTACCGGATCGGCGAGATGGGCGAGATAGTCGTTCTGATTTTGATGTGGACCGCGATTTACGGAACTCAAGAGGTGATCAAGGGCTTTACTCTTCCGGAAATGATAACTTACATTTTGGCCGGAAATTTGTTTCACGTTATGGTCAGAAATTTTTTGTCAACCGTCGTAGCTGGCGACATAAAAGAAGGGCAATTGTCAATGTTTTTAATAAAGCCGATGAGTTACTTCAGTTACATTCTTGCGCGGGAAATCGGGAGAATTTCGCTGGCGACGATATTGTCCGTCATTTCCCAATTCATCGTCATCTCCTTTTTCTTAAACGCTTTCATTTGGAATTTTGATTCCGTCTATTTGCTCGTGATATTTATAATGCTTGTTTTGGCTTTTGTCACCGAATTGCTTCTGTCTTATTTGGTCGGGTTAATCGCTTTTTGGACAGACGAGGTGGACGGCCTGTACAGAACGATTGAGCGGGTGGAAAAATTTTTTTCCGGCGGATATTTTCCGCTGAGTATTTTGCCGGCCGGTTTCGTCACCGTGAGTTCTTTGCTCCCGTTCGCTTATTCGTTTTTTATTCCGGCCCAGCTTTATCTTAAAAAAATTGATCTGGCAACCGGATTGAAAGGGATTTTGGTGCAGCTGGCATGGATAGCCCTGCTTTATGGACTTGTCAGGGTCGTTTGGGAAAGGGGGCTTAGAAAATACGAAGGCATCGGAATTTAAAATATATGGCAACCATTGAAGTTAAAAATTTATCCAAGAGCTATGAATATTACAAAAAAGAGCGGGGACTGCTCGGTTCTTTCAAGTCGTTTCTGTTCAGGGAAAAATTATACGCCGAAGCCGTTAAGGAAGTAAGTTTTTCCATAAACGAGGGCGAACTGGTCGGATTTTTGGGGCCCAACGGCGCCGGCAAGACGACGACTTTGAAAATGCTTTCCGGCATTTTGTATCCCACGGCCGGCGAGGTGAAGGTCTTGGGATTTACGCCTTCAAAAAGAGAAAAAGCGTATCAAAAACAGTTCGCTTTGGTGATGGGACAGAAGAACCAATTACTGCGGGATTTGCCGGCGATAGAAACCTTTGTGCTGAATAAAGAAATTTACGAGATGCCGGACGATGAGTTCAAACGAAATTTGGATGAGCTGGTTGAGCTTTTTGAGATTAAGGACATTCTTGACATACAGGTGCGCAAACTTTCGCTGGGCCAGCGGATGAAATGCGAATTGGTCGCGGCATTGCTTCACAAACCGAAAGTGCTGTTTTTGGACGAGCCGACCATCGGGCTTGACGTCGTGGCGCAGAAGAAAATCCGCGATTTCATCAAAAAATACAATCAAGAGAAAAAAACAGCGATTATTTTGACTTCTCATTATATGGAGGACATCCGGGAATTGTGCCGACGGGTGATTATCATCAACTTGGGAAAAATAATTTACGACGGCAATTTGGAAGATTTAATCAGAAAATACGCTCCGCACAAAGTTTTGACGGTGACTTTTAACGAAGGCGGCGCGAGCCGTGAGCAAATTGAAAAATACGGCGAAATCGCGGAATATAATCCTTACGGCTGCGTGATTAAGACCCCGAGGAGCGAAGCGAAAAACACGGCCGTCGCCCTGCTGTCGCCTTGCTGTCGTCAGATTTGCCGGTTGACGACATTTTGATTGACGAGGTGGAGATTGACGACGTGGTCAGGCAGATATTCAATCGATAACGTGTTTTATGTATAGACATCACCCCTATCTATTGACAAGTTATTTACATTTGTGGTATTGTTTAACATAAAAGAACATTAACATTTTTAAGAAAAGAGATAAGGACGATGAAAGAGAAAAAAGAATCCCAAATCATCAATGCGATTCGTCGTGAAGTTGAAACAGAGAACAGCCGTCAAAACGATGGCGAAGTTAAACTTGCTTGCAGCGAGACGAATTGCAGTACTTACTGCTCTGATCACCACGACGCCGACCACTAAGTCGTATAAGTTGTACCCAGTGCCACTCTTTCCTGAGTGGCCTCTATTTTAATTGCATCTCAAAAAGAAAGGAGGGTGTTGAATGAGGAAGAAGATGACGGTTATGATTCTTCCGGTTGGTTTGCGTTGTAATTTAGCATGTTCTTATTGCTATCACAGCGGAGATCCGAAGCGTGCTTCGTGCAGTGAGCAAATGAGCGATGAAGTGCTTCAAAAAATAATCGTTGACAGCTCTTATTTGGCGGAGAGTGTGGATTTTTTATGGCATGGAGGCGAGCCGTTGTTGGCGGGGATTGAACATTTCCGCAAATCTTTGCTGCTTCAGAAGAAAACGTCTTTTGTGGGTAGGGTTCGGAATATGATACAAACCAACGGAACATTGCTTAATGACTATTGGTGCGAGTTTCTTTCCTCAAACAGATTTCTTGTTAGCACAAGTATTGACGGGCCTGAGGCAATTAATGACGCAAACAGGATTTCTATGAACGGCAAAGGAAGTCACAAAAAGGTTGTTGACAGCATCGCGCGTTGGAAGCAAACAGGCAACAAAATAGGAGTGGTTTCCTTGGTTACAAAAGACAGCGTCGATTATCCAAAAGAAGTTTATAAGGGAATTATTGCGAGCGGGGCGTCTAGCTGCGCCTTCCATTTTTGTTCTCAGAATGATGACGGATCGGTTGCCGTTCTGCCAAAGAAAGAGCAGGTAATTGAGTTTTTTAAGTCAATCTTCGATCTGTGGTTTGCGGACGATAACCCAAACTTTCCGATAAGAAACTTCAAGAATATCCTGCGAGCCATGTTTGGCGGAGCTCCGATTGAGTGCGCGTCAAGAGTGGGCGGATGTAAAGGATTTATCGCGATTTCCTCAGGTGGGGACGTGTATCCTTGTCACAGGTTTGTTGGGCGTCCCAAATTCTGCATAGGGAATATCAATAAAAAATCACTTGCCGAAATCTATAATGATGCATCGGGTATTTATGAAAAGATGTGCTTAATTCCTTCCAAGTGCGGTCAATGCCATTTGATTGGTGTTTGTGGCGGAGGTTGCGCATATGAGCGATTGGTTGGGGGCGGTTCTTTTCAATCCGTTCATCCGGAATGCGAGTGCAAGAAAGCAATATGTGATTATGTAAAAAAAAATGCCACCGCCAATAAGCGGTGAAGTCAAAATAAACTGAGGCTTTATATCGGCCTCAGTTCTTTTTTATAACAATTCTTGCAACAGCGTGGGTATGAGGTTCCGGCCAGCCGGGATGCCCATGGTCTTGCGTCAGAGTTTCTTTATAAAACAGTATTTCAAAACCGTCAAAAAGACGAAGCAACTCATCGTGATCCAAAAAATACCAGAAATGTCCGTCCCTGCTTTTAAATTCTCTTTCACCAACCTTCTCGTTTTCCATTCGTATTTTGTCAAACATTGAATCACTGACAGTGAAAGAAGAGACAATCGCAATACCCCCAACGATTAAGGTTTTTTTTATATTGTCAATCGCGGCGTAAAAATCTTTTTTGCTAAGAAAAAACAGGGAATTAAGGGCAATGATTGCTTGATAGTGTTTTTTTGGAAAAACATATTCACGGACGTCTTTAAGTAAAAAGTTCACAACAACACCATTGTTTTTGGCAAGTTCTTTGGCGGCGTCAATTGCTTTTTGCCGTACATCAATGGCGGTTACATCAAATCCCATGCGCGCCAAAAATACAGCATTGCGTCCGTTTCCAAAACCGATGTCTAAAACCGGACCAATTTTTATATTCTTTGAAAACCGCTCCACAAGCGGCGCGGGGTTTGTATTTTTATCCACATTTTGATAATACAGGAAATGTTGTGGTTTGCCAATAAAATTAATCCCGTATAACACATATTTGCCTGGGGAGTATCAAATATGGCGGACATTACATCGCCTCTTGCTAAATTCATTCTCACGTGTTAATGTGCGTAATTATCGGAGATGAGTTTTGGAACATTAACAAAAGGAGAAATCAATGAGCGGACAGGAAACCGAATTTATGAAGCAGGCGGTTCAGAAGATCGTAGAGTTGACTCAGCGCCGCGGAGTTTAGAAGGGATCAGTCCGAAGAAGGCCCGGACGGTTTGAGCGCCCATTTGCTTCTCAAAGAATTGGTTGAAGCCGCGACCGCCAAGACAAAATAATTAAATAAATACCGCCAAGGGAAATATCTTGGCGGTTTTTTAATTTTCAGGATGTTTGACAAGTGTGATAAAATGACATTATGGAAGAGCATTATCCAAATTGCGTTTGCGAAAAAAGCTGTCTTTGCTGTACTGCCGAAAGTTTGGCCGTGTCGGCCGGGTGTGAGGCGGAAGCGAAGCAATATGAATACAATTTGCCCGAGAAATTAAGCCATAAAGAGCACGCGGGTCCGCCGCGGGCGGGCAAATTGAGCCACGTTGATCACGAAGCGGCGATGACAAGCCCTGCAACGGCCAAAGAAATGGAGGCCGACATGCGCCGGCGATTTTTGATTTCTTTCGCGCTTTCAATAATAATTTTTCTTTATTCGCCGGTAGCGATGAATTTTGGGATAAAATTACCGTCGCCGATTCCCGTAAATTGGATTTTGTTTATTTTAACGTCGCCGGTCGTGTTTTGGACCGGCTCGATCTTTTTAACCGGAACTTATTATTCTTTAAAAAATAAGGCCTTAAATATGTCCGTGCTTATCGCGACCGGAGTACTCGCGGCGTATTTGTTCAGCGTTGTTTTGACGTTTTTAGGCGGCTTGCCAGCCGAAGCTTCAGCGAAGGCGGGCGAGACGTTTTACGAAGCGGCCGCGTTTTTGGTGACTTTTGTTTTGTTCGGCCATTGGATGGAAATGAAATCAAGACGAGGGACGTCCGAGGCCTTGCGCGCTCTTTTTGACCTCGTGCCGCCCAAGGCAAAAGTGATTCGCGGCGGTCTGGAAGTCGTTATTTTAAGTTCGGAAATCGCGCCGGGCGATATCGTTGTCCTGCGTCCCGGAGACAAAGTTCCGGTTGACGGAGAAATTATTGAAGGAGAATCGGCCATTGATGAGTCATTGGTCACCGGCGAATCCGTTCCGGTTTCAAAAACGATAGGCGGTAAAGTCGTCGGCGGCTCGGTAAATCAAACGGGACTGATTAAATTCAAAGCGACGCAAGTCGGCTCGGAAACGGTTCTGGCGCAAATTATTAAAATGGTTGAAGTCGCCCAGAATTCCAAAGCTCCGGGACAGCGGCTCGCGGATAAAGCCGCGGCTTATTTGGTGGTCGTCGCCATCGCCGTCGGCTTGTTTACGTTTTTTGGCTGGTATTTTATTGCCGGCGCCTCTTTTCTTTTCGCGCTGACTTTCGCGGTTTCGGCCGTTGTCGTCGCTTGTCCGGACGCTTTGGGGCTCGCCACTCCGACGGCGGTCGCGGTCGGCACGGGCATCGGCGCCAAGAACAACATTTTGATCAAAGACGCGGTAACGCTTGAAAATACTTCAAAAATTAACGCGATTGTTTTGGACAAGACGGGAACCCTAACCGAGGGCAAATTCAGAGTGACCGACATGATTCCTTTCGGGGGTTTTACCGAAGAAGACGTGTTGAATTTTGAAGCGGTTTTGGAAGCCGGTTCAAATCATCCCCTGGCGAAAGCGATTTTGGCGGAAGCGGCGAGGCGGAAAGTAACTCCCTCGCGGCAACCGGAAAAATTTGAGTCAATAGTCGGCCACGGTCTCAAAGCGATAATAGACGGCAAAGTCGTTTTGGCCGGAAAAGAGAAACTTTTGAGAGATAACGGAATTGTCGTGGGAGAAGAAGAAAAGAAAGTCATTGAACGATTGGCGGGGGAAGGCAAGACGCTTAGTTTGCTCGGTGTTGGAGGCACGCTTGCCGGCGTAACCGCGGCCGCGGATCCGATCAAGCCCAACGCCAAGCGGGCGGTAAGGGAACTTAAGGCGCTCGGCATTGAGGTCGCGATGATTACCGGCGATCACGCGAAAGTCGCTCAGTCCGTGGGCGGGGCGCTGGGCATTGAAAGAATTTTTGCCGAAGTTTTGCCTGAAGATAAGGCAAAATACGTTAAAAAGTTGCAGGACGAGGGAAAATTCGTGGCAATGGTCGGCGACGGAATCAACGACGCTCCGGCTCTGGCCCAAGCGGACATTGGCATTGCCATCGGCGCAGGAACCGATGTCGCGAAAGAAACAGGCAATATTATTTTGGTTAAATCCGATCCTTATGACATAGTCGCCGCTTTTCGTTTAAGCAAAGCCACGGTTGTTAAAATGAAGCAAAATCTTTTTTGGGCGGTATTTTACAACCTTTTGGCGATTCCGGTTGCCGCCGGAGTTTTTTACAACTCGTTCGGCCTGTCGCTCAGGCCGGAATTTTCCGCTCTTTTGATGTCCGCTTCCTCAATTTTTGTGGCCCTTAACGCGGTTTCTCTGAAGAGAATTGAACCTAAATTAAGGGTCTGAAAGCCCTTCGAATTCCTCAGGGCAAAGGGTTGTTTTTTTGCTGAAAATTTGCTAAACTTAAGACAGATTTGACAATAGGAAAACGGCTGAATTTTATGCGTTGGCTTCATATTTTCGGTTTCGGAACGGCGTCAATTTTGGGATGGGCTTCTTTTTTCGGTTTTATTTTTTTTACCGAGCCGCGGGGGATCGCGTCGGTTGGTTTCGCGATTTTGTACGCCGGCTTTTTTATCGGTCTGTCTTGTTTTTTTATTTTTTCAAGTTTGACGCTGAAAAAAATTTTCAATTCAAAAAAATCGCGTGAGGATTTTGAGATTACTTTGCGCAGATCGGCGATGCTGGCTTTTGTTTTGGCCGCCGGCCTTCTTTTGCAGAGTTTAAAAATTTTGAGCTTGCCCATAATGATTGGTCTTGTCGTCAGCGTAATTTTTTTGGAATTGTATTTGATAACGAAAAGTCCGCCCGCGCAGGCAGGCGACGAGTATTTAATTTCATAATGTCATGAACATCGCGGAGCTAAAAAAAATCGCTTTTAGCGAAATTGAAAAAGCGAAAAATCCGGAAGACCTTGAAAAGGCCCGGAAGACATATTTGGGCCGCAAAGGAGAACTGACGGCTGTTTTAAGATCGTTGGCGGAGCGGCCGGCGGAGGAAAAAATCAGAGTGGGCAAAGAGGCGAATCGTTTGAAATCGGAACTTGAAACGCTGTTCGCGACAAAAAAAATAGCGTTTGAAAAAGAGCTGTTGGCCGTGGCCGCGAAAAAAGAAAGGATTGACATTACCGCGCCAGGGAAAAAGGTATCGCAGGGCAGTTCGCATCCGCTCAGCCGTTTGAGAAAAGAGGCCGAGGATATTTTCGGTTCTTTGGGATTTGAAATAATCGAAGGGCCGGAAGTTGAGACAGAATATTATAATTTTGACGCTTTGAACATTCCCGCGGAACATCCGGCAAGGGAGATGTGGGACACATTTTGGCTGGGAAAAAAATTTTTGATGCGGACGCACACGAGTCCCGTGCAGATACGATATATGGAAAAGCACAATCCGCCTTTCAGAATTATCGCTCCGGGCAGGGTCTTCAGGCATGAAGCAACCGACGCTTCGCACGAGATTCAATTCAATCAGCTTGAAGGGCTTATGGTCGGAAAAGACGTTTCCCTCGCCGATTTAAAAGGGTTTTTGAGGCGGTTGATGGGAAATAAAATTGAGATTCGCTTTAAACCCAGTTACTTTCCGTTTGTCGAGCCGGGCGTTGAGGTTGACATGCTTTGGAACGGCCGATGGCTTGAAATGCTCGGCGCGGGAATGGTTCATCCGAATGTTTTGCGTGCCGGCGGCCTGAATCCGAACGAATGGCAGGGGTTTGCTTTCGGCGTCGGTATTGACCGTCTTGCTATGCTGAAATACAAGATTGACGATATACGATTATTTTATTCGGGAGATTTAAGATTTCTGAGACAGTTTTAAATATATGAAAGTTTCATTCAATTGGCTTAAAGATTATATTGACATAAAAATTCCTCTGCCAAAACTGGTGGATCTTTTGACTACGCGTTCTTTTGAGGTGGCGACCGTTGAAAAAGTCGGCTCCGACTACGTTATGGACATTGAGGTTTTGCCCAACAGGGCGCACGATTGTTTGAGCCATATCGGCGTTGCGCGGGAAATTTCCGCTTTG
>Ga0076045_152_pt1 | contig 7226 bp, 6 predicted proteins | sample RifGroB1_FD_68142 | JGI IMG/M metagenome (GOLD analysis project Ga0076045, IMG submission 68142) | Parcubacteria (Azambacteria) bacterium GW2011_GWB1_46_27
AAGACCAAAATTTCAGTTTTACTTTTACCTTGCCGGGCGAGTTCTACTATCACTGCGCGATTCATCCTTCCATGAAAGGAAAGGTAACGGTGACCGAATGATCAGCATGAAAATCAATTACCGGGCGACGTTAAAACAATTGGCAATCATTGCGTTGATTATTGTCATCGGCACTTTTTTTGATTTTTTTGCTCATAACGCGAGTCCGCGTTTCGCGGTACCCGGGGAATATTTTATCAACAAAATTATCTACGGGTCCCTTTTTGGACTGATCTTTTTCAAAATTTCGCGCAATTACCTTAAAGTAACCAGTCCTGGCCGCATGGCTCTTTGGATGTCTCTCGGCGTGGCGGTAATCCTCCAAACCAAATATTTTCTGCAAGGGTATGATTTGTTCTTTGTCGGTTTGTTTATGATTCTTCTTTTTTCATTTTCCTGGCGCCGGCTTATTTGTTGTTTGTCAAAAATCGTTCCATGCTTATGGAATAATATTTTTTGTTTTAATATTCAATCAAAAAACCGATTTTCAAGAATCGGTTTTTAAATTTGGAAAATCGGACGGTGCGGATTTCGCGCGGTGTTTATCCCTCATTGCCGCCAGTTTCCGGGTCTTTTTCGTTTTTAATAATTCGCCAGTGGTATAAGTATAAAGGCAAGCCGACGATAATCATTGCCAGAGCCTCGGCCGCCTCTCTTTGTCTTTGAGAAGTCCGCTGGTTTTTTTGATATTCTTCAACTTCTTCTTTGCCCGGCTGTTGGAGTTCCGTTTCTTGCCCTTCGGGAATCGGCGGTTTTACCGGTCTTGCCATTGGATACTCGTAATAAATGTCGGCTTTGGTAAAAACGAAAGTTTTTAGCGCCAGTCCGACCAATTTTACGCACCCGACGGTAATTAAAACCAAACCAATCAGGGCGAATAAATAAAGATAAATTTTTCGGATTAATGGATATTTGGTCATAATTTAAATATACTTATAATAAGCAACGGGGTCAACCCGTCTTTTTATATTCCGTTATTTTTGCTAAAATATGAATATGCCAAATAAACAAATATTTTCCATCGGAGTTGACGTCGGTGGGTCAAAAATAAACGCCATGCTTTTTGATTTGAGAAAAAATGAAATCGTTCGGCGGCAAACCATCGCGACCCCAAAAAAGAAAAAAAAGCTGCTCAATCAATTGATTCAATTGATTGAGAACGTCATTGCCGGCGTTCCAAAGTCGCGAATTGCCGGTATCGGTCTTGGTATAGCAGGGGAGATTGATTTTCAAAAGGGAATTTTGCTGAACTCCCCGAATTTGAAGTTTTTGAACGGGACGCGGCCGGCTCGGACTGTTGAAAAATATTTCAAATTAAAAACCGGGATGGACAACGACGCCAATTGTTTCGCTCTGGCCGAGGCACGGCTGGGAGCGGGGCGAAGTTTTAAAAATGTTGTCGGCATTACTTTGGGCACCGGCGTCGGCGGCGGAATTGTCATTAACGGCTCTCTTTATCACGGCGCTTTTGGTTCGGCCGGAGAGGTCGGCTGGATGATTCTTGACGGTACGCGGACTTTTGAGGACTTGGCCTCTGAAAAGTTTATTAAAAGCATTTCTCATGAATCGCCGATAAATCTTGAGGCCAAAGCAAGGCGGGGCGATAAAAAGGCCTTAAAGGTCTATGAAACTCTTGGGACCAATCTTGGTTTGGGAATCGCCAATATCGTTAATGTTATGGACCCGGAACTTATTATTTTAGGCGGCGGACTGGCGAGCGCGGCCGGTCTTTTTTTGCCGCAGGCAAGGAAAACGGCCAAAAAACATATCATCTCTCCGCTCAGCCGACGGAAACTTAAAATTGTTCTCGCCAAACTTGGCAAAAACGCCGGCGCTGTCGGTGCGGCTCTGCTGTGCCAATAGCAATAAACTCGCGTTGTATTGATTTTTCAAAAATGTTAAAATGAATAGCGATGAAAGTATTAATGTTCGGGTGGGAGTTTCCGCCCCATAATAGCGGCGGTCTGGGGGTCGCCTGCCATGGTTTGACCAAAGCCCTGAGCAATCAGGGAGCGGAGATTGTTTTCGTTCTTCCAAAAAAAATCAAAATCGAAAAAACTTTTTTTAAAATAAAATTTGCGAATTCAAAGCCCTTAAAAATCATTTCGATCGACTCTTCTTTAACTCCTTATCTTTCTTCCCATCAATACTCAAGAAACGAAGAAAAGGCGGGTGCTCTTTACGGCCGGAACTTGTTTGAGGAGGTAAATCGCTACGCGCGATTGGCCAAGCGTGTCGCCGCTTCCGAGCCGCACGACGTAATTCACGCTCACGACTGGCTGACTTTTCCGGCTGGCATGGAGGCAAAAAAAAATTCAAAAAAACCGCTCGTCGCGCACGTTCACGCCACGGAATTTGACCGAACCGGCGGTTTGAACGTCAATCAAAAGGTCTATGATATAGAACGGGCCGGTTTGGGGGCGGCCGACAAAATAATCGCCGTAAGCAATTACACGAAAGACAAAATTGTTTCTCATTACGGCATTGACCCGAATAAAATAGAAGTCGTTCATAACGCCGTTGACCCGGCCGATTGGCAAAACGCCGGCGGACATTTCGGCGAACTGAAGAAAAAGAATAAAATTGTTTTGTTTACCGGCCGCCTGACGCTCCAAAAAGGGCCGGATTATTTTTTGTCCGCGGCCAGAAAAGTCGTTGATTATTATCCCGACGTTTTGTTCGTCTTCGCCGGCTCCGGGGACATGGAGAGAAAATTGATAGAAGGCGCGGCATGGCTCGGTTTGGCAGACAAGGTAAAATTTGTCGGATTTTTAAGAGACGCCAAATTGGAAAAGCTCTACCGCGCGGCCGATCTTTTCGTGATGCCTTCTGTTTCCGAGCCGTTCGGAATCGCGCCGCTTGAGGCCTTAACCTGCGGCACGCCGGTTTTGATTTCAAAACAGTCCGGAGTGGCGGAAACGCTGAAGCATTGTTTGAAAGTTGATTTTTGGGACATTGACGAGATGGCGAACAAAATTTTGTCGATTTTAAAATATGGCCAGCTTCGGGAACATTTAAAAGAGCAAGGCGGCCGCGAGGTCGGCAAATTCAGCTGGCAGGAAGCCGCCGCGCGTTGTCTCGGGATTTATAAAGGATTAACAACCGTTTGAACTTTTTGTTATTAGTCATTAGTTATTTATATGCCTTCCGTTTGTTTCTATTTTCAAGTTCACCAGCCATATCGGGTAAAAAAATACCGGATTTTTGACATTGGCCGCGACTCTCTTTATTTTAACGATTCCTCGGAAAGCAATTTAAACAATATAAAGGTGCTGAAAAAAGTCGCCGAAAAATGCTATTTGCCGGCAAATAATTTAATTCTGGAACTTTTGAAAAAATATCCGAAATTCAACGGCCAAAAAATTCAGAAACTTTTCGGCGTGAAGCCCAAGATTTTCAGAAACACCGAGCTGATTTACAATAATGAACTCGCGCGAGAAGTTGAAAAAATGGGTTACAAAGGAATCTTGGCCGAAGGCGCGGATCATGTTCTTGACTGGCGGAGTCCGAATTTCGTTTACAAACCCAAGGGCGCGAAAAAAATCAAACTTTTGCTGAAAAATTACCGTCTTTCCGACGACATCGCTTTCCGCTTCTCAAGCCGCGAATGGCGGGATTGGCCATTGACCGCCCCGAAGTTCAGCCAATGGATCTCGGCAATCAACGGAAACGGCCAGACTGTCAACTTGTTCATGGATTACGAGACATTTGGCGAGCATCAATGGAGCGATACCGGAATTTTTGAATTTCTCCGCCATCTGCCCGAAGAAATTTTAAAAAATCCTGACAATGATTTTAAAACGCCTTCGGAAGTTGTTAAAAACTATCCGGCGGTCGCGGAATTGGACGTTCACAATCCGGTTTCCTGGGCCGACATTGAACGCGATCTTTCGGCCTGGACAGGTAATATCCTCCAGCAGTCGGCCTTGAAAAGCGTTTATGATTTGGAGAAAGCGGTTTTAAAGACAAAGAAAAAAAATCTGATTGACGCCTGGGGGCGGCTCCAAACCTCGGATCACTTTTACTATATGTGCACCAAGTGGTTTGCCGACGGCGACGTTCATAAATATTTCAATCCTTACGACTCGCCTTACGACGCGTTTATAAATTATATGAACGTGCTAAGCGATTTTAAATTAAGATTAAATAATTAATAAAAAGCAAACAATGAACAGTCCGGCTGTTAATTGTTTGCTTTAATAATAAATATGGTCAAAAAACCAAAAAAATCAGTCAAAAAAACGGCAAAAAAAACGGTGAAAAAATTACCTCTCGTTAACGCCGAAGACCAGTGCCGCTTCTGGGTTTGCGACGACCAGATTTTGTCAAACTTGAAGGATTTAGCCGGCGCTTTAGGCCGGATGAGCGATGAAACCTATCGCTATCACGCCAATCCGGAAAAAAACGATTTTGCCAAATGGGTTGACGAGGTTTTGCAAGACAAAATCCTCTCCGCCTATCTTTTGAAAGCCGAAAGCAGACAGGAGGCGGAAAAAACGGTTCAAGATCGCTTAAAAGTTTATGCCTAACATGAATCACGAAATCAAGCCACAGGCGGATTATTTGTTTGAGGTCTCATGGGAAGCGGCCAATAAGGTCGGCGGGATTTATACCGTGCTTCAAACAAAAGCTCGGCGGATGCTTGAATATTATTCGGAGAACTATTTTTTAATCGGCCCTTATTTTATTGACAGAGTAAAAGGGGAATTTGAAGAAAAGGCGCCGCCCGAGGAAATCAAAAAGGTTTTTGACGAGCTGGAGAAGCGGGGAATTCGCGGCCATTTCGGATCATGGCTGATTGAAGGGGAGCCGAAAATCATTTTGCTTGATTTTGTGAATTTCCTCAAAGAAACCGACCAAATCAAAACCGAACTTTGGCTTGATTACAAAATTGATTCTTTGGCCGCTTCGTCGGATTTCAACGAGCCGGTTGTCTTTTCCAAAGCCGCCGGAATGCTGATTGAAAAGCTGGCCGGGGAATTCAAAAATAAAAAAATCGTCGCTCATTTTCACGAATGGTTGGCCGGAGCCGGCTTGCTGCATCTCGCGAAAAATCGCCGAAACTATCCTTTTTTAAAAACCGTTTTTACGACGCACGCCACGGTTTTGGGAAGGTCTTTGGCCAATTTGAACGCCGACATTTACGCCGAACTTAAAAACATCGCGCCTGATTCCGAGGCGGCGCGTCTGAACGTTCAGGCAAAGCATCTTTTGGAAAAAGCCGCGGCGAAAAACGCCGATATTTTCACGACCATCAGCGAAATCACGGCGATTGAGGCCGAAAAAATCTTGGGCCGCAAGCCGGACATTCTTTTACCCAACGGCCTGGACATGGAGAAGTACCCGAGTTTTGAGGACGTCAGCATCAAACATCGTCTCCAGCGCGACCGGATCCGTGAATTCATCCTTTATTATTTTTTCCCTTATTATAGTTTTGACGTTAAAAATACCCTGTTTTATTTCACCGCCGCCCGGTACGAGTTCCACAATAAAGGCATTGATTTGTTCGTTCGGGCACTCGGTGCGCTTAACGAAAAGTTGAAAGAGGAAAAAAGCGGCAAGACGATAATCGCTTTTTTTTGGATTCCTTCTGGCATCAGGGGAATCAAGCCGGAAATTCTTGAAAACAGGGAAATTTTCCGGGACGTTAAAGATGAGCTTATGGAGGCGGAGGGCAAAATCGAGGAGAACATTCTTTATTCTTTGTTTGAAGGGCACAAGTTGAGCGAAGAAGAATTATTTGAAAAAAGTTTTATCGTTGACATGAAGAAAAAATTATTGAAGCTGCGGAAGAAAGGACTGCCTTCGCCGTCAACTCACGAATTGGCGGATCCGAACGACGCGATTTTAAAATCCTTTGAAGAAAACGCTCTTTTGAACAGGGAAGAAGACAGGGTAAAGGTTATATTTTATCCGATTTATCTGACCGGAAACGACGGACTTTTGAATCTCACTTATCAGGAGGGTTTGCAGGGCTGCCATCTCGGCGTTTTTCCGTCTTTTTACGAGCCGTGGGGCTATACGCCGCTTGAGACGGCGGCCTTGGGAGTGGCTTCGGTAACGAGCGATCTGGCCGGTCTCGGCAGGTTTTTTATGCCGGACATCGAGCAAAAAAAATATCCCGGAATTTTCGCGGTGAAAAGATTCGGCAGGAGCGACGATGAGGCGGCGCGCGATCTGGCCGGGATTTTGCATTCTTACAGCCGGCTTACGAGGGAGGAGCGGATTGAAAATAAAATCGCGACAAGAAAATTGGCCGGCCGGGCCGATTGGAAGGTTTTAATCACCGAGTATGTTTCGGCCCATAATCTGGCTTTGGAAAAATAGATGAAAATTATCCATTCATTTGAGAATTTTAAGATTGAAAAAGAAGCCGACAATAAGCTCGGCTTTCTTTTAACAAATCCGCTCGGCGATTTTTTGTGGTTTGGGACTGCCGGCCCCGCGAGCCGTTTTCAGGGGTGGTTTGTTTCGTCGGAGGCAAAGCCGTACAGAATAATTGAGAACATCGCTTTGGTTGACGCGACCGGCGCTGAAATTTCCGCTTTTTCGGAAATTGAAAACAATCTTTTTGGCGTTTCGCGAAAAAGCGTGGCCGGCCGGGAAACCTTTTTCCTGCCGAGAAATTGTCATTCGCTGGTTTATAAAACTGATTCAAAAAATAAAGTCCGCCTGACCTTGGACGTGAAGGAAATTTACGAATCAAAAGAACTCGGCAGAAATTATGAAATCGGTCTGGAAAAAGGCGTTTTAATCGTGAAATTCAATCAAGACAATGAACCCGCGGTTTATGTGGCGATCAAATCCGACGGGGCCTGCCCGAACGACCAAACAATACGTTCGGTCGGGCGGGGTTTTGAAGAAAAAAAAGAATGGATTTTAAGAAAATACGATTACGACAAAGAAAGAAATTCGCCGCCTTTTGAAAAATGGGTTTATCGCGCCATTGACCTGAATGCTTCAAAAATGGTTTTTGCCGCGGCTTTTGGAAAAGAGGCGGCGGTTAATGAAGCAAAGGAAGTTTTTGAAAATTCGGCGCAGTATAAAGCCGAAACGCGGAGAGCGGGTTTGAAGCCGCCAAAATCAGAACAAGAAGCCGCTTATTTTTTAGCTCAAAATTCTTTAACCGGTCTGGTTGCAATTCGGGATGGCTTGGGGGGAGTTCGGGCCGGTTTGCCATGGTTTTT
>Ga0076045_136_pt1 | contig 7057 bp, 7 predicted proteins | sample RifGroB1_FD_68142 | JGI IMG/M metagenome (GOLD analysis project Ga0076045, IMG submission 68142) | Parcubacteria (Azambacteria) bacterium GW2011_GWB1_46_27
CACGTCTTCAACTCCCTCGGCGATGAACGAAAGAATTTCGTTTTTTCGCCCGGCCGGAACGATTTTAAATTCCTCGGTTCGGATGATTGACTCCAATTCGTTCGCGTAGCGCGAAAGCCGGAAAAAATAATTTTCTTCCTCAATTGTTTCCGGTTCTTTAAAATGAATCGGGCATTTTCCGTCTTTCAATTCCGAGGGCTTCATAAACGCCTCGTGTCCCACGCAGTAAAGCCCTTTATAATTGGCTTTATAAATATCGCCCTTGCTTAACAGTTTTCGCCACATTTTTTCAACTGCCGGCCAGTGCCTTTTTTGGTCCGTGGTGCGGACAAAATCGTCGTTGGAAATGTTTAAAACGCCGGCCAATTCTTTAAATTTGGCCGCGGTTTCATCAACGAATTGCTCAACCGGTTTTTCCACCTTTTCCGCGGCTTCAACAATCTTTCTTCCGTGCTCATCGGTTCCGGTCAAAAAGAAAACATCGTCTCCTTTAAGCCGCTTCCAGCGAGCCAAAACATCCGCCTGCGCCAATTCCAGCGCGTATCCGATATGCGGCAGGGCGTTCACATAAGCGATTGAAGTGGTGATATAAAATTTGCCCATTTTATCGAAATTTTTGAGCTCCACTTTAGGGCGAAAAAAATTTCGCAACAAAATGGAGCACCCAGCACATAAATTTACATTTGTCGCAACTACAAACTATGATTATTTCTAGGTAGCCATTGTTTATACCTCGCCGACTATTGTAAATTTATGTGCTGGGTAAAGGTTTTGTTATCACGGGATTGCCACGGTAGGTCGTTTCAAACTTTTTTGTCAGTTCGCGGCAGACAACGAGATTCGCGTCCGGCGCCAAATTTTTTATCTCTTCAAGCGTTTTCAAAATTCTGTGGGGCGATTCGTAAAAAACAACGGTTCTTTTTTTCGCTTCCTCGGCCAAATTCCGGAAAAAGGTCTGCCGTCCCTTTTTGTGTGGCGGAAATCCCAGAAACAAGAATTCATCTGCCGGAAAACCGGAAATAGAAAGTGCGGCGATTGCGGCGCAAGGGCCGGGAATGGGCACAATTCGCGCTTCACTTCCAAACCTTTCAACAACCGCCTCAACCAGCTTCCCGCCCGGGTCGGAAATTCCAGGCGTGCCGGCGTCTGACACATACGCGATGTTTTTTCCTTGCTCAATCAACTCAATGACTTTTTGCGTCTGCGCGTGCTGATGATAACTCAAAAGCGGCTTTTTAATCTCATAGCGGTCAAGCAGTTTTTTCGTAACGCGCGTATCTTCACACGCGATCGCGTCAACTTCTTTCAAAATCCGCAAAGCCCTCAAAGACGCATCCTCAAGATTGCCGATTGGCGTGGCGACAATATATAATGTAGTCATATGATTCTCACTCCTCATGTTTTAACCGGCGCCCTAATCGGCGCGCAAACAACGAATCCCCTTGCCGCGTTTGTTTTCGGCCTCGTTTCACATTATCTGATAGACAAAATTCCCCATTGGGATTACGACATCAAAAAAATTGAAGAAAAATCCGGCGGCGACAAAGTCATAACGCAATGGCTGAAAATCGGATTTGACCTCTCGCTTCCTTTTTTCATTATGGGATTTCTCGCGCCGGATGAACAAATTTTAAAGCTTTCATTGCTCGGCGCGGCTGGCGCGACATTGCCGGATTTTCTCGTGTATCTCAGTTGGCGATTTCCAATGAAAATTTTAACCGCTCACGCCAAATTTCACGACAAAAACCACTCAAAAATAAAATTAGGCCTCTTGGCCGGCCCGGTGAGTTATCTCGCGATTATTCTCCTTTTCCTCCTTCTTTATCCTTAAAATTACACTTCAATTTTTCTCTTTTCAAAATCGCTCCAAAACTCGCTAAGCATCGCGGCAACGGGAACGCTGATCAGCATCCCAAGAATTCCGCCCAAGCGGAATCCTATCAGCAGGGACAAAATCACCACCACCGGACTCAAGCCGACAATCTTGCGCATCACCTGCGGAACAATCACATGATTCTCAAACTGCTGAATAATAACGAACAAAAGCAAAACCATCGCTCCCAAAAACAAATCCTGAACCGCCGCCAGCAGCACGGCGATTGTTCCGGAAATCAACACCCCGACAATCGGCATCAATTCGGCAATGCCAGCAATGATGGCCAAAACCAGGGCGTATTTTACGCCCAAGAGCAAAAGCCCGATATAAACCGCCACGCCGACAACAAAGCCGAGCAAAAGCTGGCCCTGTGCCCACCGGCCGATTTTTCTTTTTGAGCGAGTCCAGAGATCCATCACATACTCTTCATAATGAAGAGGGGTGAGCGCTCTCAAAAAATTATCAATGCCGCGCGGTTGGATTGAAAGATAAAACGAGATGACGACGGTCAGGACCAAAGAAGTAATGCCGCCGAAAACGGCTATCACCGCCTCTAAACTGTTGGAAGCAACCAGACCCAAACTGCCTTCCAGTTGCCGCAGGAAACCTTTCAGGGTCTCCGTTAAATTTTGTTCGGTGGCCGGCTGAATCGTCCGGATAAAGGAGTTGATTTTTTCAACATAAGCCGGCATTACGGCGGAAAGTTCCCGGATCTCCGTCAAAAGCACGGGGACGATCAAATAAACAAGAAGACCGATAAGGCCGAAAGCCGTCAGATAGACTGCCAAAACCGTGAAAATTCTGGAAACGCCTTTTTTTTCAAACCATTGCGCCAGAGGGTCAATGGCCGAGGCAATGACCAGAGCCAAAAACAAAATCGCCGCGATGTCGCGCACAGCGTAAAGAAAAACAATCAATAAAAAAACGAGTAAAATTCTGAAAATCGTCGGCCAAGAAATTTCGATTGTTCTTTTTTCCATATACCTTAATTATATCCTTTCTTTCATATTTTTAACAACTTCTGAAATTCTCTATCGTCTTTAAGCGGCCCGATTAAGGCCAAATTCAGCTTGGACGGGCGGAAAATATCCCGGGCGACTCTTAAGATGTCTTTCCGGCTGACGGCGTTGATTTTCCTCAAAATTTGTTCGGGCTTCAAAATTTTATTGAGAGCGATTTCCTGCTCGCCGACGAATTCTGCCCAATCGTCGGAACTTTCAAAAGCCAGAAGCATTTTCCCTTTAAAATAATCTTTTGCTTTTTTCAGTTCCTCGGCGGTCACGCCCTTGTCGCGGACGAGCCGAAACTCTCTTAAAATCGCGGCAATCGCGTCTTTGACTTTTTCGTTGTTCACTCCGGCCCGGACAGCCAAAAAACCGGTGTCGCTTGAGTTGTCAACCATTGAGCCGATGTAATAAGCCAGGCCCTTTTTTTCTCTGATCGTAACCCAGAGCCGGGAGCTCATTGACCCGCCCAGAATTGACGACAAAACAGACAGGGCGTATTTTCTCGGGTCAAAAACATTATAAGCCCGAACGCCAAGGCAAAAATGGGTCTGTTCGGTTTTTTTGTAAAAAACCAAATTTTCCGGCTTTGACTGCTTTTCAACAACCGGCGGTTTACTTTTCGGTTCCCCGATCCTGACTTTTGAAAAATAATGTTCAATTTTATTCAAAATATTTTTTTCGTCAAATTTTCCGGCAACCGTAACGACGATGTTGTCGGCAACATACTGATTTTGAAAATATTGAACCAATTCCGGCCGCTTTAATTTTGAAATAACCTCTTTTTTACCGAGGATCTCCCAGCCGGCCGGCTGATCGCCGTAAAGCAGGCGGTCGAAAAGCACGCCGGTGTAACGGCTCGGCATATCGTTATACATATTGATTTCTTCAATAATAACTCCCCGCTCCCGCTCGATCTCTTTCGGGTTGAACGTTGAATTTATCAAAATGTCGGAAACAATGTCCAAAGCCAAATCAAGATGGTTGAAATCGGCTTTAATCCAGTAGCCGGTCCGCTCGTCGCCGGTAAAAGCGTTATGTTCGGCGCCTACCCGGTCAAGCTCGGTTGAAATCTGCAGGGCGGTCGGCCGCTTCTTCGTCCCTTTGAACATTACGTGCTCCAAAAAATGCGATAACCCGTTTATTTCCCTTGTTTCGTATTTTGAACCGGTGCCGACCAAAACCAAAACCGTAACGCTCCTCACGTCCTTCATCGGCACCGTTATCACCCGCAGTCCGTTTTTTAACGTGGTTTTATGAAACATGTTTTTTAAAATATTCCGCCAAATCTTCCACTTTCATTCTCTCCTGCTTCATTGTGTCTCTATCCCGAACCGTGACCGTGTCGTCTTCAAGCGTTTCAAAATCAACCGTAACGCAAAACGGCGTGCCGATTTCATCCTGCCTTCGGTAGCGCTTGCCGATGTTGCCGATGTCGTCCCAGTTCACCATAAAACTTTGCTTAAGATTTTCATAAATCGTCTTTGCTTTCTCACCAAGTTGAGGTTTGTTGGCTAACAGAGGAAATACCGCAACCTTGTAAGGCGCAAGAACCGGCGGCAAAGATAAATAAACTCTTTGCTCGCCCTTAACTTCTTCCTCTTTATAATGCTCGCTCAAAACTGCCAAAAACGTCCGGTCAACCCCGAAAGTCGGCTCTATCACGTGAGGGATAAATCGTTCTTTTTTCTCCTCATCAAAGTAACTCAAGTCCTGCCCGCTCGCTTCCTGATGATTTTTCAGGTCAAAGTCGCCTCTGTAAGCGATGCCGTATAGTTCGTCTTTTTTGAAAGGAAAATTATAGTCAATGTCAACCGTTCTTTTTGAATAATGCGCCCGGTCTTCCGCCGGCACTTCCCGAAACGTTAAATTTGCGTCGCCCAAGCCGATCATTCTCAGCCATTTTTTCATCTCTGAAAGCCAATACTCAAATTGCTTCTCCCATTCGCTTTCCTTAATAAAATACTCAATCTCCATCTGCTCAAACTCGCGCGTTCTAAAAATGAAATTTCCCGGCGTGATTTCATTGCGAAAAGCTTTGCCGATCTGGGCCATGCCAAAGGGAATTTTCGGATGAAGCGAATCAACGACATTTTTGAAATTCACGAACATTCCTTGAGCCGTCTCCGGGCGCAGATAAGTCAAACCGGTTTCATCCTCAACCGACCCCAAAAAGGTCTTAAGCATTGTGTTGAACTGCCGTGGTTCGGCAAGCTCACCACCGCAATCCGGACATTTATTTTCTTTCAAATGATCGGCTCTGAATCTTTTATGGCATTTTTTGCACTCAACCAGCATATCCGAAAATCCCTTCTCGTGCCCCGAGGCCTGCCAGACCTTGCGGTTCATAATCAAAGCCGCGTCAACGCCGAACATGTCGTCCCGCTTATGAACAAAAAAATTCCACCAAAGCGCTTTAATGTTATTTTTAAGCTCAACGCCCAAAGGCCCGTAATCCCAGGAATTGGCCAGCCCGCCGTAAATGTCCGAGCCCGGATACACAAACCCGCGCCGTTTGCACAGCGAAACGATTTTGTCCATTTTGTCGGCAATTTTTTCCATATCGTTATTCCTCATCTTACCTGAAAATTTTCCCTTTGTCCAAGCCGCAAAGCGTGTTATTATATGTGTGAAATGAAGAAATATGCCGTCATTTTTATTTTCATTTTTCTTTTAGTCGCGGGCGCGTGGCTTGGATATTTTTATTGGCAAAATTTGCGAGGGTTAGGGCCGGCGTTGAAACCGCCGCCCGAAGATATTGCCAAACTCCTGCCGCCTGAAAAATCGGCACAAGTTCCGCCGACAATAAACGAAACCGAATTTCCGCTCAAACTTCCGGCTGGATTTAAAATCTCAATTTTTGCCAAAGGGCTCGGAAGTCCCAGAGTTATGACGTATGACCCGGCGGGAAATATCGTCGTGAGCATTCCGGCGCAGGGAAAAGTCGTCGCCTTGCCGGACAAAAATAGCGACGGCGTTGCGGATGAAGTCGTAACTGTTGCCGAAGGACTGAACAGCCCGCACGGCTTGGCGACGCGATGCACTGAAAAATGCGAATTTTTTATTGCGGAATCAAACCAAGTGGCCTACTACGACTATGATACAAAAAATTTAAAAACGTTTAACAAAAGAAAAATTATTGACTTGCCGAGCGGCGGCAACCACATCACAAGAACTATTCTTTTCATGCCAAGCCCAAATGACCATAAACTTTTAACCTCGGTCGGCTCAACCTGCAATGTCTGTGAAGAAAATGACTGGCGAAGGGCGAAAATTTTAATTTCAAACGCCGACGGCGGCGATTTGAAAACTTTCGCGTCCGGACTTCGCAATTCCGTGTTTATGGCCATTCATCCGGTAACCGGAAAAATCTGGGCAACGGAAATGGGGCGCGATTTATTGGGCGACGACTTGCCGCCCGATGAAATAAACATTGTTGAAGAAGACAAAGATTACGGCTGGCCCTATTTTTACGGAAAAGACATCAGAGACGCAGCGTTTGAACCGAATGTTATGTTTGAACAAAATCCCGATCGCTTCGGCAGTCACATTGACATACCGGCGCATTCCTCGCCCCTCGGCTTGGCCTTCATTCCCGAACAGAACCGTGCCGACCGGCTACAAAATCGTCCGTTACAAACTGGATGAGCAAGGCAATTATCTCGGAGAGGAGGACTTTATTTCCGGCTGGCTCACGAACGAGGGCGCGCTCGGAAGGCCGGTTGACATTCTCGTTCAGCCCGGCGGAATTATCTATGTCTCGGACGACAAAGCCGGGGTGATCTACAGAATCACTCATTAAATTTCATTTGACCGAAAAACAAAACTTTGGTATCGTATTTTTGCATTCCTCTGTCCCTCAAGCCCTTGGGCCGTTAGAAATTTAATGGCCCGGAATTCTTACAAACTATAATAGATCAATTTCTAACGGCCCTCGTAGTTCAATGGACAGAACAGCACACTCCTAACGTGCGGATCGAGGTTCAATTCCTCGCGAGGGCACCAAAACACAAACGGGCCTATAGTAAAACGGTATTACGCATCCATGGCATGGATGAGGTTGGGGTTCGATTCCCCATAGGTCCACCACATTAATAAACACCCTCTCCGAACGGAGAGGGTGTTTATTAATGTGGTGGTCATTATACCAAAAAGTTCGGACTCATTTCCAGCAGAA
>Ga0076045_137_pt1 | contig 6525 bp, 6 predicted proteins | sample RifGroB1_FD_68142 | JGI IMG/M metagenome (GOLD analysis project Ga0076045, IMG submission 68142) | Parcubacteria (Azambacteria) bacterium GW2011_GWB1_46_27
ACGGATAATTCGCGGTAGTTAGCACTCTTGACATCGGAGTGCTAAATTATTTATAATTGGTGATATGTTGACCGAACGTCAAAAGGCGATTTTAAAAGCGGTTATTGAGAATTACATCAAATCGGCCAAGCCCGTGAGTTCCTGGGATTTGACCGAAAAACGCGATCTCCGCGTCAGTTCCGCGACCATCCGGAACGAATTCGCCGCTCTTGAAGAAACCGGCCATCTTTTTCAGCCGCACACTTCCGCCGGCCGTCTGCCGACGGAAAAGGCCTACCGTTTCTATGTGGAGGGATGTTTGAAAGAACGGGAGTTGGCGCGGTCCGAGCGGGAAAAAGTCGCCCAGGAATTATTTTCGGAGTCGGAAAAACGCGACGCGATTTTAAAAAAAACGGCGAAAATTCTGTCCCATCATTCCCATGGCCTTGCTTTGGTCGGTTTTTTCGATTCCGAGGAAATTTATCGGTCCGGACTGAGCCGGCTTTTTTCTGAACCGGAATTTATCGGCACCAATTTGGTTTTTGAAGCGGCGGAAGCGCTTGACGAATTGGACAGTTATTTTGACAAACTCCTGGACGCGTTCGCGGAATCGGCGCCCGAAATTTACATCGGTAGCGAGAATCCTTTGGGGCTGGAGGAGTTTAGTTTTATCGGCCGGCACTACCGGCTTGCCGATTGCGACGGTTTTTTGGCTTTGATGGGGCCGACGAGAATGAATTACCGCAAAAACATTTCTTTGATTGAATATTTGGGTGAGATTTTGGATAATATTGAAAAACATGCCTGACGAAATTAAAAACGAAGAAAATAAAATAGAAGAGATGGAGATAATAGAAGAAGGCCGCGATACGTTTGAGGCAAAGTTAAAGAAGGCAAAAGAAGCGTTGAAAAAATGCGAGCATGAGCGCGGCGAATATCTGGCCGGTTGGCAAAGAGCGAAGGCGGATTACATCAATTTCCAAAAAAGCCAGGAACGGCTGGTTTAAAATTCTGAACGTCGTTGACAGTTTTGAACAAGCACTTAAATTTCAACCGGAAGAGCTGAAAAACAGCGAATGGGCGAAAGGGGTTTTGCAAATCAAAAATCAGCTTGACGATTTCCTGAAAAGCCGGGGGGTTGAGGCCATCAAAACATTAAATGAAAAATTCAACCCGGAATTTCACGAAGCGATTGAGGCTATTATTTCGGACGCGGAAGAAGGAATGATTGTTGAGGAAGTTCAGAAGGGATACGCGCTTCATGGCAAAGTAATCAGGCCGGCGAGAGTAAAAATCAGTAAATAATTTTATAATGTAATAAATAAATTTATGGCAAAAATATTAGGCATTGATTTAGGAACAACCAACTCGGCAATGGCGATTATTGAAGGCGGCGCGCCGAGGATTCTTGAAAACAAAGAGGGGAACAGGACGACTCCTTCCCAGGTCGCCGTTTCAAAAAGCGGCGAGCGGCTGGTCGGCCTTCTGGCAAAGCGCCAGGCGGTGACCAATCCTCAAAACACGATTTTTTCCGCCAAACGGCTTATCGGCCGGAAATTTTCCGACCCCGAAGTCCAGCGGGACAAAAAATTTTTGCCTTACGAACTCCGCGAGGCCGCGAACGGCGGAGTTGAAATAAAAATGGGGGAGCAATGGTATTCTTCGCAGGAAATCTCGGCGATGGTGCTTCAGAAACTAAAAGCCGACGCCGAGGACCGCTTGGGCGAGAAAATTGAGGAAGCGATTATCACCGTGCCCGCTTATTTTGACGACTCGCAGAGAAAAGCGACCAAAGACGCGGGGGAAATTGCCGGCTTAAAGGTTAAGCGCATCATCAACGAACCCACCGCCGCGGCGCTGGCTTACGGCTTGAATAAAAAGAAAAACGAAAAAATCGTCGTTTACGATTTCGGCGGCGGAACTTTTGACATTTCGGTTTTGGAAATCGGCGATGACACGATTGAAGTTAAGGCAACAGGCGGCGACACCCACCTCGGCGGCGACGATTTTGACCAAAAAATAATTCGCTGGCTCGTTGACGAATTCAAAAAAGACCAGGGGCTTGATTTGTCAAAGGACGTTCTGGCGCTTCAGCGTTTGAAAGAAGCGGCCGAGCGGTCAAAGCACGAACTTTCAAGCACTCTTGAAACCGACATTAACATTCCTTTCATCACGCAAGCCGCCGACGGGCCCAGGCACCTGAGTTTGAAACTCAGCCGGGCGAAACTTGAAGAACTCGTCCGCGAATACATCGAGCGCTCAGTAGAATTAACCGACAAAACGATAAAAGAAGCCGGCTTTTCAATAAAAGACATTGATGAAGTTATCATGGTCGGAGGCCAGACGAGAATGCCGGCGATCCAGGAAGCGGTTAAAAAACTCATCGGCAAAGAACCGCACAAAGACATCAATCCCGACGAAGTCGTCGCCGACGGCGCGGCGATTCAGGGCGGAATTTTACAGGGCGACGTAAAAGACGTTTTGCTTTTGGACGTTACGCCGCTTTCTTTGGGCATTGAAACGCTTGGCGGAGTGATGACCCGTTTGATTGAAAAAAACACGACCGTTCCGACAAGCAAGACGCAGGTTTTTTCAACCGCCTCCGACAGCCAGCCGTCGGTTGAAATTCACGTTCTACAGGGCGAACGGGAAATGGCTTTTGACAACAAGACGCTGGGCAGATTCATTCTTGACGGCATTCCTCCGTCCCCGCGCGGTGTGCCGCAGGTTGAGGTTACTTTTGATATTGACGCGAACGGCATATTAAACGTTAAAGCCAAGGACAAAGCGACCAATCGCGAGCAATCCGTCAGAATCGAGGGCTCCTCCGGCATCTCCAAGGAAGAGATTGAACGGATGAGAAAAGAGGCGGAGATTCACGCGGCCGAGGACAAAAAGAAAAAAGAAAAAGTTGAATTAAAAAATACGGCGGAAACGCTGATTTACACGACCGAAAAAACATTAAGAGAATTCGGCGACAAAGTAAAAGCCGAAGACAAAAAAGAAATTGAAGAAAAAATTGAGGCCTTAAAAAAAGTAAAAGACAGCGACGATCTGGAGGCGATCAAAAAGGCCTCGCAAGATTTGTCGTCAGCCGTCCAGAAAATCGGCGCGGCGATGTATCAGCAGCAAAAAGCGAGCGAACAGCAGGCCCCGTCCGCGGAAGGACAAGAAAAGAAAGACGACGGCAATGTCCAGGAAGGAGAATTTGAAAAAAAATAATCATGAACTTACGTCCGGTCAGCGTTATATCGGCGGTTTTGATTCTAATTTCGTCATTTTTGGCGTGGTACTTTTTGGCCGGCGTTTTTGAGACCCCGCCCGAGAGCTATTGGAGTTTGATTTTGCTCGCGGTGCTGTTCTCGTTCCTGGCAGGATTTGTCGCTTTAAGCTTCTTAATCATTGAATCCAAATTAAGCGCTTTAATCTGCGCGCTTCTTACCATTCTGCCCTTTTTCGCGTTTTTCGGCTTCAACGTATATTATTTCGGCGCTTTCGCGTTATTTTTACTGCTCTCATTCGCCGCCTTGCGAAAAATACAAGGAGAAAAGCAATTCTCCCTTAAATTCAAAGCGTTAAAATTCGTCCGAAACGGCCTCGGCATTATTTTGTTCGTCTTGTTCTTTATGATTAGCACCGCAAGTTATTTTTCCCCGAACGTCCAGCAATTCGCGACCGGCGGCTTAAAGCTTCCAAGATACATGTTTGACATGGTTTTGCCTTTTGCCGGAAATTTGTTCCAACAGCAACTGCCGTCTTTTTCCCCGGAAAAAACCGTTGACGAGATCTTGAACGGGCTTTTGGCCGAGCAGTTGAAAGAATTACCGAAAGACATTACGCCGGCGATGATTGAAAAAGAAAAGCAAAAATTTTTGACGGAACAGAAACAGGCGCTGGCCGAACAATTCGGCGTGGAATTCAAAGGAGAGCAAAAACTGGGCGACCTTCTTTACGATTTGGCGAACGAAAAATTAAACGTCTATCTGGAAAATTACAAGCCGTACATTCCGGCTTTTGCCACTTTCGCGCTGTTTTTGACTCTGCTGACGTTGATATCGCCGTTGAAATGGCTGGCCGGAATCTTCGCATTTTTGCTGTTTGAGCTGTTGCTTGCTTCAGGACTTATTATGATAAGCACGGTAAAGACGGATAAAGAAGTATTAAGCGCATGAGTAAGGATTATTATAAAATTTTAGGCGTTGAGCGCGGCGCTTCCGACGAGGAACTTAAAAAGGCCTACCGTAAACTGGCCCATCAGCATCATCCGGACAAAGCCGGCGGAGACGAAACAAAGTTTAAAGAAATAAACGAGGCCTATCAAGTGTTGTCCAACAAAGAAAAAAAAGCGCAGTATGACCAATTCGGGACGACTTTTGAAGGAGGCGGCGGATTCCAAGGCGGCTATGGCCCGTCTGGTTTCGGCGGCGGTCGCGGATTTAACTTTGAGGAATTTGACCTCGGAGACATTTTCGGGGAATTTTTCGGCGGCAGAACCCAAACCCGAACGAAGCAGCGGAAGGGCTCGGACATCTCCGTTGATTTGGAAATTGAATTTGAACAAGCGGCGTTCGGACTTAAAAAAGAAATCCAGCTCAAAAAATTGGTTTCCTGCGCCGAATGCTCCGGTTCCGGCGCCGAACGCGGCACTTCTCTGAAAAACTGTCCAAAATGTCACGGTTCCGGAGAAATCCGCCAAACCGCCAGAAGTTTTTTCGGCTCCTTCAGCCAAGTTTCTTCCTGCCGGGATTGTTTCGGCCTTGGCCGGGTGCCGGAAAAAGCGTGTTCAAACTGCCGCGGCGAAGGCGTGGTCCGCGACATTAAGACGATTAACATTTCCATTCCGGCCGGAATTGAAGACGGCCAAATAATCAAATTGGAGCGCCAAGGCGAAGCCGCGCCTCACGAAGGCGTGAACGGCGACTTTTACGTAACCGTCCGCGTCAGGCCGCACAAGGACTTTCGGCGCAGAGGCAACGACGTTTATTACGAACTTCCCGTCCGTTTCAGCCAGGCGGTTCTCGGCGACAAGGTCTCCATTCCGACCCTTGAAGGCAAAATTGAACTGATGATTCCGGCCGGCATAGAATCCGGAAAAATTCTCAAACTCTCCGGCCTCGGCATTCCGCACCTCCACGGCCGCGGCAAAGGCGACATGCTCGTCAAAATCCAACTCATTACTCCTCATAAACTCTCCCGCAAACAAAAAGACCTCCTTGAGGAATTGAAGAAAGAGGGGGTTTAATAGCCGCAAACTTGCGCGTCTCAAGACAATTGCGCTAAATGTCGGTTTTGTGGTAAGATATGTACTGGAGATTACCTTAAAGGTCATCTCCAGTACAAAAATGGACAAAAAACCTGCAAAAGGAGAATACCTGGATATCTTGTTAAGATCCTCTAAAACCGTCTTTTCAACCAAAGACGCGGCTTTGTTGTGGGCCGAAGAAAGAGAGAATACGGTCAGCGCCAGATTAAACAAGTATGTTAAAGCGGGAAAGTTAATAAGAGTTCGCCGCGGCTTGTACGCAAAAGACAAAAATTATGACAAGTTTGAATTGGCGACAAGAATCTATACGCCTTCGTATATCAGCTTCGAGACCGTCTTGACTCGCGCCGGGATTAATTTTCAGTATTACGGCAATATTTTTGTCGCATCATATGTCACGAGAGAAATAATCGCGGACAGCCAGACATATTCGTATAAAAGGATCAAAGATTCGATTCTTACCAATCACGCCGGCGTAGAAGCGAAAGATAACTATTACAGCGCCTCCCCCGAGAGAGCTTTCTTGGATGTTGTCTATTTAAGCGGGGATTACCATTTTGATAATTTATCGCCTCTTAACTGGGAAAAGGTTTTTGAGATTTTAACCATTTACTCCAACAAACGGATGGAAAAACAAGTAAAAGAATACAAAAAAATATATGGCGCTTGATGCCGCTAAACATAAAAATATACTTGTAAAAATTCTGAAGGATATTTACACCGATGCCGGCACCGGTCCCGTCCTGGGATTTAAGGGTGGAACCGCCGCCTATTTGTTCCATAAATTAAGCAGAGCGTCCCTTGACCTTGATTTTGATCTCCTGGATGAAACAAGAGAAGATTATGTTTTTCAGAAAGTTAAGGAGATTGCGAAGCAATATGGAAAAATCAAAGAAAGCAGGAAGAAAAGATTCAGTTTATTTATTCTATTGTCTTACGAAGACGATGTCCCGAATGTCAAGATTGAAATTAACCGGCGCGAGTTCGGTTCTCGCTATGAGCTCAAGTCCTATCTCGGCATTTCAATGTTAGTCATGATCCGCGAGGACATGTTTGCTCACAAACTGGTCGCAATGCATGAACGAATGGGAAAAGCGAATCGCGACATCTTTGATGTCTGGTTTTTCCTGCGAAATGATTGGCCTGTCAATAAAGAAATTGTTGAAAAAAGAACCGGCATGTCCTTCAAGGGCTTTTTGCGGAAATGCGTTGAGGCGCTTCAGAAATTGCCCGATCGCGGCATACTTGCCGGCATGGGCGAATTATTGGATGATAAACAGAAA
>Ga0076045_161_pt1 | contig 5990 bp, 7 predicted proteins | sample RifGroB1_FD_68142 | JGI IMG/M metagenome (GOLD analysis project Ga0076045, IMG submission 68142) | Parcubacteria (Azambacteria) bacterium GW2011_GWB1_46_27
AAACGCTTTTAGGGCGTTTCCGGCGCTTACTCTTTGCGATTCCGAATCCGTTTCGGCTTGAATATCGCTGACCAGAAACGTCAATTGCGGATTGCTTGACGTGTCGTTTGAAAACATCTCATCGGCTTGCTTATTGACCGCGTCGTCGGCTTTAACGTAAGCGTCGTTCAAAATATTTTTCACTTCGTCGTACAAATTCGCCAAATCAACGGCTGCTTTATTCTTGACGTTAATCAAATTCACCTCGGCGTCGGCAAGCGCTTTTCGGGCGTTTGAAACTTTCGTTTCCGCTATCTGAATTTCTTCCGGTCTCGTGCCGCGCTTCAACTCGTCCAATTTTGCCTGCTGGCTTTCCATGGCGGCCTGGTACTGCTCAAGCTGGACTTCGGCGTTTTCTTTCCCCGCTTCCGCCCGCGCCGACGCCGATTGCGCCTTTAAGCGGTTAATTTCCAGCGCGAGATCGGTCGTCTCCAATTTCATCAGCGGCTCGTCTTCCTTGACTTCCTGGCCCTCTTTCGCGAATATCTTTTCAATAATTCCGGAAAAAGGAAATTCCAAATCAAATTCTTTTTGCGGAGCCACCTCGCCTCTCACTTTCACGACCTCGCGCAAATCCCCCCGCTCAACTTTAAAAAACAAAAGTTGCGGCGCCTCTTCTCTGACGTACCGCGAATAAACCCAATAAGCGATCAGTGCGGTTCCAACGGCGACAATTAGAATCAAATAATAAGATATTTTCTTCATGTAACCGCGAATTAAACAATTAAACTCACACTCCGCAGCCGCCGCCTTCTTCGCGTTCTGGAGGAGTGACTTTTTCGCGGATTTTCTGAAAGCCGCTGCCGCTTGAAAAATCGCTTCCTAAGATTTCTTTCGGGTCGGCGTTCTCCCAGGCGGTGCCCTTGAGATATTTCGCGATAGTAAGATAAGTATCCGGGAACCAGTATGAATTCACTCTCAGCGCGATTTTATACATCTCGTCTTCGTTCATGCCTTGGGCGGCCATCAACTCAACTAGTCCGAGCATCGCCATTCCGTGATTGCAATCCGGAAAATAAGTTGAATTGCCGCAGCAAGGGCGATAAATATTTTTTGAGACGCGCTCAACAACCCCTTGCTGTTCCGGGGTCAACGCGACAAACGGGTATTTGGAATAATAATTCATCGCGTCGCTTGTAGCCAAACTCCAGCCGCCGGTTGACGCAAACCTGCCGGCTTTCTCCATGGCCTCGGCGGGCGAGGCCGGTTCCTTGCCGTCATAATTCACCATCGGCCCTTTTTCAAGAATTTCGTTTTTGTTGGCAAGTCCGAAAGCCCAGAAAAGATTAAGCAAAAAACCGGAGTTCGCTTCCGTCATTTTAATTTCACCGTTGTCCGCGCCGTAAAGAAGTTTCTTTTGGTCTTCCGCGAACCCTCCCCGTTTTGAATAAATTTCCTCAAATTTTTCCTTGTCAATCACGCCCGCGTCAATCATTTGTGTACCCAAATTTCCCCACTTAATCGGGATGGTTACACCGTCAAGCGGCAAAACATTTTCTTCAAGCTCTTCAAGTTCTTTCGCGGAATTTGCGTCCTGCTCCGCGACCGTATCAACCGGCTGAACGACTTCCGTCGCTTTCGGACCGCTCGTGTAAATCCAGGCCGCGGCCACGACAAAAGCCGAAAGCAGAATGCTTATCGGAAGAAACTTCTTGTTTTCGGTTTGACGCTTATTTTCAACCGGCGCGTCGTGATTGTTTTGAACTGGAGATTGATTTTCGTTTTCCATGTTTATGTTTATTCGTGAAAAATTATTCTTTCGGAGGAAATTTTAATTTGTCTTTGCCGAGGTCATATTCAACTTCCACCCAAATTTTCACTTCCGGATCCTCTCCTTGGGCGTTGGATTTAATCGTAGTCGTCCGGAAAAAACGGCCGTCGCTTTCGTAATGATAATTCGGATCAAACATCACTTTCAGTTCGGCTGTTTCGCTGGGCTTTATTGTTTTCTTGCCCGATTCATTCAAGGCGAGTTTGCCTTCGGGATCAATCCCGGCGGTCGTGCAGCTGCAGGAAGTCGCGACTCCTTCAATAATAACATCTTCCGCGCCATTATTAAAGACCCGAAAAGACGTTGAAACAACGCCCCCGCTTTGCTTGATTTTTCCGAAATCGTATTCTTTCGGAGAAATAATGAGACGTGAGCTGCGAATTGGAGCCTGAGAATTTTTGGAAGATTTTTCAATCGCCGGAGCGAGGATTGATTCGCCGCCAAGTAAAATAAAAGCGATAACCGCTGAAATCACGATGGCCGCCGCGAACGTTAAGACGAGAGTGGTTGTTTTAGTCATGTAATTAATTACGAAACAGATGCCCGAGCAGAGCCTTGCGCAGGCCGACGGGCCGAGCAGAGCAAATTTTCAGCAGAAAATTATGCGTGCTCTGCGAGCGGCATCAGTTTCGCAATGCAAGATTAATCATTTTTACGGAGTTACGTTCGCTTCAAAAGTCAGTTGAAACTTGGGCGCGGCCTCGGAATCGGTTTCAGCGTAAACGACCCGCTTGATGAGGCCCGTGCCTTCCGGTCCGTGGGCGGCCGGATCAAAAACGACCTCAATCTCGGCTTCTTCGCCCGGCCCGATGGTTTCCTTCAGACGAGTAGCGGAGCCGTGACCCGGCATGCCGAACGGCCCGGATTTATTGCCGCCCTTATTCAAAATCGCCGTGGTGCACATGCAGGAAGTATAAATTTTATTAACAACGACCGGACCGCCGCCCGAATTTTTAATCTTGAACGAATGCGAGACCTCGCCCGCGGCCATTGAAATTACGCCGAAATCAAACGACGACTCTTCAGCCGCCAGCGCGCCGCCGGTATTTTGACCTGCCGGCTGGTTATCCGCCGGCTTCAAACCAGCGTACCAAACGGCGCCGCCGATGACCAAAATCGAAGCCGCGACGCTGATGACGATGTTTTTATTGTTGAAATTTTTCATATTGATTATTTAATTTAAAGCAAATTAACCGCAAAACAAAAAACTTGGCCGCGGCGGAATCCTTTTCTTCTTTGAAGAAAAAACCGAATTCGCACAAAGCCAAGCGTGAAGATTTTAGATTAATAAATCTTCGGATGAAGAATTCCCCGCGAAAAAATTTCTCTTAAATAATCAAAAACCGGCCGGAAGATCAAGAAAAACCGGCGAAACGCGTTCAGGGATTTATCGGCCGGCGACTCGCGCCTTGGCGCGGAAAACGCCGCGGCGAAAATAAAAATCAAAATTGCCAAAAGCGCGGCTGATTTCTGGGGCAAGGCCGTAAACAGCGCTTTCCAAGTGGCGATATGCTCAATCGCGCACATCGCGGAACCGTGAGAAAAAGGGCAGCCCGCCATCGCGCCATCCGGCGCCCCGGCGGCCCAAAAAACGCCCATGCCGGAAAACGCCGCCAAAGCAAAGACAATCAAAATAAATCCCCCAACAAAACTTATGGAATTTTTGCGGATCATATCTTGAATCATAGCAAATTTTTGATTTTTAGCAACCAAGCCGCGCTTAGCGCGGCAACTTAACGCATTTTTAGCGCGCGCCGACTTTTTCGTCCAAAATTCTCCGTCGTTTGCGCAGAAACCAATAAACAATAATAATCGCCAAATAATTGATTATCAGAAACCACGGCGTTCCCCATGAAAAACCGTCAAACTTCAAATCGGACAATGGCCATAAAAACGGCGTCGGATAAAATTTATAAGAATGGGTCGGAATGTCTATCAGAATATGAATCAACCAGCCGCCGAGCTCCCACGGCGTCCTCCGTAGCTTTAAGCGAAGGAGGAAAGCGGCCACTCCAAACACGAATAAAAACACGATCAAACTATGGCTGAAACTGTAAAGCAAAGAAGTCAGACGAAAAATCGGCAAAGTGTCGGTCGGAGCGGGCTCAACTCCGGTCGGCCGGGGCAAATCGGAAAATGAAAGTTCGCCGAAAATAAGATTAAAAAACAGCCAGACGAAAGAAAGGCCAAACGCAAATAAATCCGGAAACAAGCCCCAAAATATGGCCAGCCGCATACTCAGCGGCCTTTTAATTTTTTTATTTATTGCCTTATAAGCGGCTCCCGCCTCTCGGGCGCGTTCCTGCCATTGAGGAATGGGTTTAATATGAACTATAACCACCTGCTTCACATTTGCTCTTTGAGCTAGTTCCGCGGCCTGCTCAAACGTAAAGTGATTCGGACTCGGCTTATCCGCGTCCGCCTCAATTAAGAGCAAATCGGCGCCTTGAACCCGGCTCACAAGGTCGTCAAAATCATGAGAACTCCCAATATCGCCCGGATAGACAATAATCTTTCCTCCGACATTTATCCGGCAACCAACGGACTCAAACCATGGAACATGCTTGACCGGAAAAGTCCTAAGATTGATATCGCCGAGCGCGTATTCAAATTCGCCTTCGTGAAATTCAAGCGGATATTCTTCTCCCGGTTCAAGCCAAAAAATTTCCCGCCACTTTCGAAATCGCTCCTGAAGAGTTCTTGGGCCGAGAAATACAAGCAATTTATGCTCTTTGCCTTCGTACAAATCCCCCACGAACCGCGACCAGACGAGATTAAACGCGTCGCCGATATGGTCGGCGTGAAAGTGTGAAATAAAAATCGCGCCAATATCTCTGACGTCAAAACCCAATTCAACAAGGCGGGCGATCGCTTCATGGCCGCAGTCAAGGAGGATTTTTACATTCCCCTCCTCCAGCAAAAAAGACGACGGGAATCTTTCTTTCGTCGGAAATAATGTTCCCGAACCTAAGATGGTGAGTTTCATTTTGTTTTTTCCGCTTTCATAAAAAAATACGGCGGCAGGTTTCTGGGCTCAAACGAAAGCTCAACTTTTGAAAAATGTTTTTTAAGCAGAGGCAAAACAAGAACGGAATACTGATAAATCAAAAATATACCGCCCTCTCTAAGCGCCGCCCGCGTGTTGCGGACGATTTCTTCCCTGGTTTCCGCCTTAATGACAGTAAAAGGCATGTTGCAAATAACCGCGTCAATTTGAGGAAAACCCAATTTGGAAAGCTCGGCCGAAACAACGAGGACGTCCCCGCGCACGACAATAAGCCGCGGATCTTTGATTTTTTCGAGTTGAGCGGCGAAATCGGCATTCAATTCAACCGCGGCGAGCCGTCCGCCGGCGGGAAGAGATTTGAGAATTTCTCTCGTGACGACGCCGTTCCCCGCTCCGTATTCAACAATATATTTATGTTCCGGTTTTAAATAAGAAATAACCTTCCGAATCACGAATTTGGAACTTTCCGTAATCGCGCCGACCCTGTAATCTTTAATCGCCGTTTTGAAAAAATCGAAATTTGTCATAAAACAATATTTTTATATAATCTTTATTCAGTTTACCCCGTTAGAAGTCTAACACGCAAGCGCGTAGGCATCCAGTTTGGCAGGATTACTTCTAACGGGGTTTACTATAACGCCTGCCCGCCGTCAACGAATAAAAAAACCGCTTTGCGCGGCATGAATTAAAACTGTTCAAGGAAACGTTTTGGTTTTTACCCTTTCGGAAAGAATTTCTTTTTTCTTTAATCTCCCTAAGCACGAGAACGGGAACGAATTTTCTTTGCGTGGCCGTCTCGTAATAAGCGAGAACCGACTGATACAGCCGGCGGATTTCGTCCTCGGAAACGTCGGCTCCGTATTTCTTAATGAGCTCTTTGATATTTCCTTCATGAAGCTTTTCCTCGTCGGTTTCATGCCACATCGTCCGCGTCTCCCCCCTTCTTTTCGCTTTCCCAACGCCAAATTTTAAAGAACCTTTCCTAAATATCCAACTCGTTCAAGTTAAACATATACATCAAAAATTGTCAAATAACCGGTTATGTTTCATTCTTTTGATTTCACCGAATTAATGTAACCGCAATAATCGCAATCCGAACCGGCTTCGGGAATTTTGCCGTCGTTTAAACATTTTCTTTTTCAAACTCAAATTCATAAATATAAACTGTATTAT
>Ga0076045_155_pt1 | contig 5646 bp, 4 predicted proteins | sample RifGroB1_FD_68142 | JGI IMG/M metagenome (GOLD analysis project Ga0076045, IMG submission 68142) | Parcubacteria (Azambacteria) bacterium GW2011_GWB1_46_27
CAATTCTTTGGTCGCTGACATACTGGACGTTTCCCGGCTCTCCCAGGGCAGATTGGTTTTCAATTTTCAAGCCGTTGATCCGTCCGATATAATTAAAAAGACGATTGATTCTTTGAAGGTTGAAGCCGACAGCAGGGGATTAGAGATGAAATATGAGCGTAAAGCGTTGCCGAAGATTTCAATTGATCCGATTCGGTTTGAACAGGCGCTGGTAAATCTGGTCGGCAACGCGATTAAATACACCCCTAAAGGCAAGATTGAGGTTTTAACCGAAGAAGCAAAAGGCAAGCTGTACATCAGAATCGCCGACACCGGTCTTGGCATTTCGGCGGAAGAACAAAGGCGTTTGTTTGAAAAGTTTTATCGCATCCAGACGAAAGAAACGCAGGAAATTATAGGCACCGGCCTTGGACTCTGGATAACAAAAGAACTGATTGAAAAGATGGGCGGAATGATTATGGTGGAATCAATAAAAGGCATGGGAGCACATTTTATAATTAGCTTTTCCGTAAAAACATGATTTACATCGGCGCGGATCACCACGGTTTTCAATTGAAAGAAGAAATTAAAAAATATCTTGCCGAGCGCGGAGAGAAGTTCAAGGACCTCGGCAATTTGAAATTTGAGCCGGACGACGACTATCCGGATTTCGCCGTTAAAGTTGCCGGAGAGGTTGCCAAATCTCCCGAAAAAAATCGCGGCATACTTTTGTGCGGTTCGGGCGTCGGCGTTGACGTTGCCGCCAATAAATTCAAAGGTGTTCGTTCGGCGCTCGCGCTTTCGGCATGGATGGCTCAAGCCGCACGGAAGGACGATGACGTGAACGTCTTGTCGTTGTCCGCTGACCTCACCGACGCGGCCACGGCAAAGCGGATCGTCAAAGTGTTTTTGGAAACCTCTTTCAGCGGCGAGGAAAGGCACAAGAGGAGAATTGAGAAGATTAAAAAAATAGAAAAAGCTCTATGATTCAAATCATTCCCGCGATTAACGTTGAAAAATTCGAGGACCTGATCAAGCAGGTCAGAGCCGTCGAACCGTACGCCGGCTGGGTCCATTTTGACGTTGCCGACGGCGAACCGTTTGATTTGCTTGATTTTAAAACCGATTTATTTATTGAAGCGCATTTAATGGTTGCCAGGCCGGAAAAAAAGATTGATCGCTGGCTTGTTCCATGGGTTCGTCGCGTTATTGTTCATTTCGAAACCGTCAGGGATTTGAATGAAATAATCAAAAAGTGCCGGAAGGCAAAAGTGGAAATCGGCGTGGCGATTAATCCAGAAACTCCGGAAGGCGTGCTAAAACCCTTTTGCGAAAAGGTTGACTTAATCCAAATTTTAGCGGTTAAACCCGGGCTGGCCGGACAAAAATTTGACGATAAGGCCTTAAGAAAAATTCATCATTTAAGGCGGCTCTGCCCGCTTTCAATCATTGAAGTTGACGGCGGAATTCAAGTCGGCGTCGCCCGGCAGGCCGTCCGCGCCGGAGCCGATATTTTGGTCAGCGCCTCGGCGATTTTCGGTACGGGAAAAAGCGTCGAGTACGCGATCCGCGAGTTGAAAGAAGATGCGATAGCAGGGCTTACAGAGGAATGACGAAAGATTCAAAAGCGAAAATTCGAAAAGTTTTGAACGCGATCAGGCCGGCGCTGGCTTTGCACGCCGGAGACGTTGAATTGGTTGATTTTGAAAAGAAAAGCGGCGTGGTCACTTTGCGGTTGAAAGGCGGGTGCATGGCCTGTCCTTTTTCGCCGATGACGGGCAAAGAGATTGAAAAGATATTGAAGCGCGAAGCGGCGGAAGTCAAAAAAGTTAAAATTATTAATTAAATTTTTATAGCTTCAGGGAACAAAATTTTGAAAATCCTTTAACCCCAACCGCGCAGACGCGGTTGGCCGCCCCCACCCAGGATTTTCAAAATTTGTTCCCTCCGCTTGTATTTTATAGTATGGCTTACGAATCAAAAAATTTCGAACATCTCTTGGGAATCGGGGATTTTAGCGATTCACTGCTTAAGAATCATTTCACTTTATATCAGGGCTATGTCGCGAATTTCAACAAACTCAATCAAATTTTGATCGGGCTTGAAAAAGAAGGAAAATACGGAACTCCGGAATACGCGGAATTGAACAGGAGATTCGGTTGGGAATGGAACGGAATGCGTTTGCACGAATATTATTTTGAGAATCTGACAAAACAGCCGAAAGCGCTTGACCCCAATTCGGAATTATTCAAAAAAATAATTGCCGAGTTCGGTTCTTACGAACTTTGGGAGAAAGATTTTAAATCAATGGGAACGATGAGGGGAATCGGCTGGGTGATTTTATATTACGACGCCGAAGCGGATTCGCTGTTTAACGTCTGGATCAACGAGCATGACGCCGGGCATTTCGCGCATTTCGCCGGCGCCGCGCCGCTTCTGGTGATGGATGTTTTTGAACACGCGTATATGTCTGATTATGGTTTAAAACGAGTCGATTACGTTGAAGCGTTTTTAAAGGCGATTGATTGGGAAGCGGTTGTTAAACGCCTTAAAATTTAGGGGCTTGACAAAGATTTCTTGGCGAATATAATGAGATATGCTTGAACCTTGAAAATTTAATATCAAGCCAAGTTATTTTTCGAGCCAAATTTTTTGTGTTTATCGCAGTTGTCCCGATTATTGCCATCTTTGATGGCAGGGATTGGATCCTAATTTAGGGATCCGGATTGGATCCTAATTTAGGGATCCTATTTCTTTTATGAGAGTTTGATCCTGGCTCAGGATGAACGCTGGCGGCGTGGATAAGGCATGCAAGTCGAACGAGGTTGGCGAGAGATTACATCAATTGCCGGCCTAGTGGCAAACGAGTTAGTAACACGTGGGTATCTACCTTCAACACGGGTATAACCCGCCGAAAGGCGGACTAATTCCCGATGGTCTAAATGTTGACGTGATGGATTTGATGGCGAGAATTTATTTTCGTTGTCTGTCCGGATTGTTGGTGTTTAGTAAAGGCCGAAAGGCGGTTGAAGAGGAGCCCGCGGCCTATCAGCTAGTTGGTAGGGTAATGGCCTACCAAGGCAACGACGGGTAGGGGGGGTGAGAGCCCGTTCCCCAACGACGGCACTGAGACACGGGCCGTACTCCTACGGGAGGCAGCAGTCGAGAATATTCGACAATGGGCGAAAGCCTGATCGAGCGACGCCGCGTGAAGGAAGAAGCCCTTCGGGGTGTAAACTTCTTTTGCGGGGGATGAAACCGTGCAGCAATGCGCGATTGACCGTACCCCGCGAATAAGGGGCTGCAAACTTCGTGCCAGCAGCCGCGGTAATACGAAGGCCCCAAGCGTTATCCGGATTTATTGGGCGTAAAGCGTCCGCAGGTGGTTTTAATAGTCAGGTGTTAAATCCTCAAGCTTAACTTGAGGCCTGCACCCGAAACGTTAAAACTAGAGGGCAGGAGAGGCTGATGGAACATACGGTGTAGGGGTGAAATCCGTTGATATCGTATGGAACACCAAAGGCGAAGGCATTCAGCTGGCCTGTCTCTGACACTCAGGGACGAAAGCGTGGGTAGCGAATGGGATTAGATACCCCAGTAGTCCACGCCGTAAACGATGCCGACTAGCCGTTTGAAGTATCGACCCTTCAAGTGGCGAAGCTAACGCGTTAAGTCGGCCGCCTGGGAAGTACGAGCGCAAGCTTAAAACTCAAAGGAATAGACGGGGACTCGCACAAGCGGTGGAGCATGTGGTTTAATTCGACGATAACCGAAGAACCTTACCAGGGCTTGAAACTCCGATGAAATCCCGATGAAAGTCGGGCCCTCGCAAGACATCGGAGCAGGTACTGCATGGCTGTCGTCAGCTCGTGCCTTGAGGTGTTCCGTTAAGTCGGGAAACGAGCGCAACCCCTATTGTCTGTTACAAGTGTCAGACGAAACTGCCTCTTTCAAAGGGGAGGAAGGTGGGGATGACGTCAAGTCAGCATGGTCCTTTGATGCCCTGGGCTACACACGTGCTACAATGGGGAGTACAATGGGTTGCCAAGCCGTAAGGCGGAGCTAATCCCATCAAAACTCCTCCCAGTTCAGATTGAGGTCTGAAATTCGACCTCATGAAGGCGGAATCGCTAGTAATCGCGGATCAGCTATGCCGCGGTGAATACGTTCTCGAGTCTTGTACTCACCGCCCGTCACGTCAAGGGAGCCGGGAGTACCCAAAGTTCCATCTAGGTGGGATCAAGGTAAGCTCGGTGACAGGGACGAAGTCGTAACAAGGCACCGGTAGCGGAAGCTGTCGGTGGATCACCTCCTTTCTAGGGAGCTATCATGAGAAAGTTTTTTCTCGCGGTGAGAAAAAATAATTCTCTCTAGGAAGGTCGATTATTTCGATTTTTTATCGAGATACATAAGTGTTGGTCTCGGAGCTTCACAAGTTGAGACCATCGGGACAACTGCATTGGACACAAAACGAAAAAACCGCATTGCTTGCAAAAGCCGCGGTTTTTTTGTAGAATAATTCTGTTATTGCGGGCGTGTAGCTCAGTTGGTTAGAGCGCGTCACTGATAATGACGAGGTCCCTGGTTCGAGTCCAGGCACGCCCACAGCAAAGATTCTCAAAATTTTTATCAGGGCCTGTAGCTTAGTGGTAGAGCACCCGGTTTGCATCCGGGAAATAGGGGTTCGATTCCCCTCAGGTCCACCAAAAACTCCTCCGGAATATTCCGGAGGAGTTTTTGATGTTGAAACCCTTTATTTGAGAGAAGCGGCGAATTTATTTGCCGCTGGGAAGGGGGTCGGGGAAACGCAGTTTCCCCGTGTCGGAAACCAGCGAACCGCCGGAGGCGGTGAGCGCAAGAAACCGAGGGTTTATTGGGAGCGAAGCGACGCGGCAATATCAAAAGCGAGAAGCACGAACCAGCCGGCGAGCAAAACGAACCAGAGAATCATTTGAATAAACTCCAAAAACTTGCCGCGCGAGACGCTGAAATTTTCGGCGATTATGGAATAGACGTCTTCCAACGACTCCTGTTTGTTTTTTATTGAGTTTCGCCAGCCGTCGAGGTGGAATTTTTTTGAAATCAAATCGTAAAGCCGGGCCGAATACCAATCGCCGATCAGTTTAATTTCCCTTTCAAGCGCGTCAAACTCGGCGATTGATTCCGCGCGGATTTTTATGATTTCGCGGAACGATTGCGCCAGTTCCCTGTTTAAGGGAATGAGCGTTTTGGCGGTCGGTTTTTGGGTCAAGCGAAGGGCCCTCTGAAGGCGTTTGTCCAGATCAAAGTCCAAAACGCGGTATCGCAAGAGCTGTAAATTCGCGGCCTCCAGCAATTCAACGATTGAATTGATTTGGCCTTCGGGTTCAAAAACAAACGCGCCGTCCCAGTCGATGATGACCATGTCGTTCTGGGCGTACTTGATTTGAGCGGACAAGGTGTATTCAATTTCCTTTTTATCAAGAGTCAATTTTTCCGACTTTAGAAATGAGGCGATTAACGGCGCTTTCGCGAAAAATTGCTCCGGTTCGCCGCTGTAGCCGGAGACGGCGGCGATTGAATATTCTTCGGCAATATCCGCCTTGCCCCCGTGTTTTTTGATTATTTTATGACAGCCGGCAATCAAGTCCTCACGCAATTTAAAAGCGGCGTCGGAAAAAACGTCGT
>Ga0076045_149_pt1 | contig 5257 bp, 3 predicted proteins | sample RifGroB1_FD_68142 | JGI IMG/M metagenome (GOLD analysis project Ga0076045, IMG submission 68142) | Parcubacteria (Azambacteria) bacterium GW2011_GWB1_46_27
CCAATGTTCCGACACCCGAGTTCGTTTAGCCAAATCGCGATATCAACGGTATCGTGAGTGAAGCGCGAATCTTCCATATCAAGCCAGACCGACATATTTTCCCGTTTCGCTTTTTGGGTGATGATTTCAATCGCGACGGCGAAAATCATTTTTCCAGCCGGGCGATTGGCGGCCGGCAGCGCGAGTCCGAGAGAAGTTGGTTTAACGGCAATGTTCGCTTTTAAGCCGTTCTTTTTAATTTTGTCAATTAAATTAAGATATTCCTCTATCTCAACCGCTACTTGTTCAACCGATTTAATGTCTTCGCCTAAATGATCAATGGAAGCGACAATTCCGCTTTTTTCGCATTTACGGGCCCGACGCAAAGCCGAGCCAATCGTTTTTCCGGCGATGAATCTGTGCTTGAACAGGAATGGGATAAATAACGCGGATATCAACATGGCGGCCGGCAAAATCAGCCAATGAAAACCGCTCAAACGAACCACCTCCTTTTTAAAAGTTATTAATGAACCGTTGTTTTGATTTTACAACGAAAAAATAATTAGTCAAATTTAAATTTTAAATTCAATTACATCGCCGTCTTGAACGACGTATTCTCGGCCTTCGGTTTTGATTAAACCTTTTTCGCGGGCCGCGGCGTAAGAACCGGTTTCAAGTAGCGTTCGCCAATTGACGATTTCGGCTTTGATGAATTTTTCCTCAAAATCGCCGTGAATCGCGCGTCCGGCGCGGGGAGCCGTCGAGCCGGCGGGAATGGTCCAGGCGCGCGTCTCGTCTTCGCCGGTGGTCAGAAAAGTGATTAAATTCAGGAGTTCGTAGCTTTTGACTATCAGCCGTCCGACACCGCCGTCGTCTTTTAAATTCAACGCTTTCTGATATTCCTCTTTTTCATCGTCGGATATTTCACTTAGTTCTTCTTCGATTTTTGCGTCGACAACCGTCCAGACCGCGTTATTGTTTCTGAAAAAATCCATAAGTTCCGAATAGCGAGGGTCGTTCGTTTCATCCAAATTCACCCCGCCTGATTTTTTGTTTAAAACGTAAAGAATTGGCTTTACGGTAAGCAAATTCAGGCTTTTTAAAATCGGCTCCTCGGCTTGCNTTTTTTCCAGGCGCTTGGAAACCGCCGCCAAATCGGCGAGAATCAATTCAAGATTAATCGTTTCAACGTCGCTCAGGGGATTGATTTTTCCGGAAGTGTGGATGATGTTTTGATCTTCAAAAATTCTTACGACTTCGGCGATGGCGGCAACTTCCCTGATGTGAGAGAGGAATTGATTGCCCAGCCCCTCGCCTTTGTGGGCTCCGGCGACCAGTCCGGCGATATCAACGAATTCAATGGCCGTCGGGACAATTTTTTTGGAACGGGAAAAAGCGGCTAATTTTTCAAGCCGCTCGTCCGGGACCGCGACAACGCCGACATTGGGATCAATGGTGCAAAAAGGGTAATTGGCGATGTCAACTTGTTTTTTCGTCAGCGCCTTGAACAGCGTTGATTTGCCTACGTTTGGAAGGCCGACGATGCCTATGGAGAAAGACATAATTGAATTTTACAATTTTAATTCGAAAAACTAAAATTTGACAAATACGAGCGTTATTAGTATATTACAAATATTGAACTTTGACAAATAAGAGGTTAAGTATCTATGACTGGGAGATTATAAGATGCAACCAGTTTCTCTTGTTGCCGATACTCTTGTAGTTAAAGATAGCGAATCGTATATTATATATTCGCCCTTTAGCGGAAAGATTGCTCGGGTCCCGGCGTATCCTGATATTGGCTTTGCAGTTTACGAAGCTTTGGAGAATACCGGTTTCTTCGGAAAAGTTCCGGACACTACAAAGCGAGATACTGTTCAAACTTGGGACGGTTTTCATTCATTAACTTTGCTTTTGACGAGACGGTGCAATCTTGGTTGTTCATACTGTTATGCAAGCGCTAAGCCGACAGGTAATAGCATGCTGGAAGAACTTGCGGTTGGATCTTTAGAATGGTTTATCCGTCAATTGAGAAACGACTCAATACGAGTAAGTTTTCATGGCGGAGGCGAACCAACACTTGAAAGTAATCTTATAAAAACCGTTGTTGCCAGAGCAAAAGAGATTTGTGGTAAGAAAAAACTTCGTTTTCAAGTTGTTACCAATGGAACCGCTAATGCCGAATTTATGGATTGGCTGGCAGATGAAAAGTTTGGTATTTCAATTTCCATGGACGGCCCGCCGGACATTCAAGATCGCAATCGACCGCTCGCAATCGGCGGAGGTTCAAGCGTAGTTGTTGAACAAACCATCCGTCGTTTAGTCGCACAAAATTATCCATTCACTGTCCGATTGACATTTTCTCCCGCTGACGACATCGTACGTATTATCCGATATTTTGGCAACCTCGGTGTTCGCAGTTTACATATTGAACCTCTTTTTCCGCACGGCAGGGAATATGAGGTGGTAGCGTTTGGTAAACGTCAAAATCTCTACGATATTTATTCACCCGAAGGCGGCGAACTGCTCGTTTCATTCCTTAAAGCCATTGAGATTGCGAAAGAATACGGAATGCGCATTACGAATGGGCACCTCAGTCATTTTACTAAAGGTGTTGGATACTTTTGCGGCGCTGCAAGTGGTCGATCAATGATGGTAACCCACGATGGATTTCTCTCCGGCTGTCTTGAGGTAGTTGATGCTCAGGATAAAGATTCTAAAATTTTTTTTCTCGGTCGTTACCTGCCTTATGAGCGGCGTTTTGAACTCAATGAAAATCAATTAGCTACGATGCAGAACCGTCATGCTGACGCGTTGCCGGAATGCAAAACTTGTTACGCCAGATATACTTGTGCCGGCGGCTGTGCAGTAAAAGCAGTGCGTGCCTCGGGAGATTTTTTTGAGCGTGACTTGCCTTATTGCCGCTTTACAAAAGCATTGGTTCCAATTATAGTGAAAAGGATAGCACAGGCGTCAAACATCTAACACAAAGGAGGAGAACGGTGGAAAAACAAAACGGTTCTTTAGAAATCAAGGTCGCACAAGCAGTATTGCCGGACGAATTGGTTTTAGGGATTCAAGGATATTCAGGGTGCCCCGGAGACGGCTGCAATGCTGACCAAGGCGGCTGCACGCACGATGCCAGTTGCGGACAAGATTGCTAATCGTGCCATAACAGTTGGCGGACTAAAAAATTTTAGTCCGCTTTTTTTAACCATTCTTTCCAATTAGTTTGCAGCTCTGAATAGTTCACACGAAATATTTTAAGAGAGAGTTTTTCGTCATTCGCGCCAGAATCGCGTAATTCATTAGTGTAGTTTAAAACGGCATCCCAGCCATATTTTTCAACGCAATATTGAACAATGCTTCCGGCCAAAGGGTAAAGGTTGCCGGATAAATTTAATCTCCATTGCGTCCACGGCGTATTGATAATTTCGTCACTCAAATTCAGAGACAGCGCGTGTTTTTTTCTATCAGTGCCGGTGCCGTCAAGGTACACGCATATTCCTTCGGCCCAAAGACCGTTTGCCGGCAAATTTTCTGACGGACTAATTTCGCCCAACAATATATGAGCAAGTTCATGGCCGGCCGATTGTTTTATGTGTCCATGAATTTCTTTTTGCTTTATAAAAGTAATCGCGGGAGTTATGCCTATCTTTCGGCCATCTTCCATTGAAGGATACACGAAAAATTTAATTTTAGGTGGCTTAACTCTCAATTTTTCGGCATTAGCTTTATAGATAGTTACGCGTTTTTCAATCCAATTTTCCGGCACGACAAATTCGGGATAAACAAAAAAAGTTATTAATTCCATTTCTCGCTTTGGCCAAGAATTAAAAAACCCCTCTTTTTCAAGCAATTGAATGCGTTGTTTGGTTTCTTCCATCCATTGAGGCATAATTTCAGCTTTTATGTTATTATACTAATAACTATACTCTTATGATTCTCCACCCGTCAATTTTTAAAGCGTACGACGTCAGGGGGGGTTATCCCGCAGAGATTAACGAAGAGACGGTTTATCTTGTCGGCAGGGCCTTCGCTGTGTGGCTGACAAAAAAAGCAAGGAAGCAACCGGTAATTGTTGTCGGTTCCGACGCGAGGATTTCCTCACCCGGATTAAAAAAGGCGCTTGTCCGCGGCATTTTGGAACAAGGCGGAAAAATTATTGACATCGGGCTTGCGACGACGCCGATGTTTTATTTTGCCGTAAATAAAGCAAAAGCGGACGGCGGAGCGATGGTTACCGCTTCCCATAACCCGGCCAAATATAACGGCTTAAAATTCACATTGAAACAAGCAAGGCCGGTTGGAGAGGAAACCGGGCTTGAAGAGATAAAATTACTCGCTTTAAGAGCAAAATTCAAGGCGGCCGCCAAAAAAGGAACTTTAAAAAAGAAATCGCTTTTTAAAAAATATGTTAATTTTATGCTTCGGCAAATTAAAAATATTGAAATGCCGGATTTGAAAATAGCCATAGACAGCGGCAACGGCATGGCCGGATTGATTCTGCCCCATCTTTTCAAACGGATGAAAAGAATTAAAATTTTCCCGCTATATTTTAAGGTTGATTGCGGTTTTCCGAACCACGAAGCCAATCCTTTGAAGGAAGATACGCTGAATGACTTGAAGAATTTAATGCGAAAAAAGAAAGTTGACATGGGCGTTGCTTTTGACGGAGACGGCGATAGGGTTGTTTTTTTGACTGCCGAAGGCCGGCCGGCGAGGGCCGATTTTATAACCGCTTTGCTGGCCGGCGAATATCTTAAAAAATACCCCAAAGCAAAAATCGCTTTCGGCGTCAATTCAAGCCGTGTCGTGAGGGAGGCAATCGCGGAAAAAGGGGGACGACCGTTCGTCAGCCGGATAGGGCATAGTTTTTTCAAGGAGCACTTATGGAAAGAAGGCGTTGTTTTTGGCGGAGAACTTTCGGGGCATTATTATTTCAGAGATTTTTTCAACGCCGATTCCGGAATTTTCACGATGATGAAAGTATTAAAAATCGTGGCTCAAGAAAAAAAGCCGCTCTCGGAGCTGATAAAGCCGTTTGAGCGGTATTTCGCTTCCGGCGAGATTAATTTTGAAGTTAAAGATAAGTTCGGGATAATAAAAAACTTGGAAAAGAAATTTTCTGACGGTCGCGTTTCCAAAGTTGACGGCTTGTCCGTGGAATACAAGGACTGGTGGTTTAACGTCCGGTCTTCCAATACCGAGCCGCTGTTGCGGTTGAACCTTGAAGCGAAAACAAAGAAAATGCTTGAAGAAAAAAAGAAAATGCTGA